>VOFI01001604.1_pt1 | contig 24001 bp, 45 predicted proteins | sample 5384131 | NCBI WGS metagenome assembly VOFI01 (sample SAMN12384728, study PRJNA508395) | human gut metagenome | isolation source: healthy gut H | host: Homo sapiens | reverse complement strand
ATGTAATTATAAGAAAATCCTGATTTCAATTCTGTCAAGTTAGCAAACTCGGCTTCATAAAGATAACCGTTCATTCTAGCTTGGATAGTTACTTTTGCCTTGCACCTTCTGTGGCAGTAAAATAGCTTGTACTGTATAATTATCCTGCTCTCCTATTTTATCCCAATAAATATCATCTTCGTCCGTAACAGGGTCTTCACTGACTGTTGTCTCCCCCTGTTTTAGGATTAAATGTACCATTATTCTTAAGCCCAATAAGATAGCAAGTTATATCTGCCAAGTCCACACCTTCGCCAGCTTGAAACTCCAATCTAATACGACTCATCACATGATTGAATGCTAATGTCACGTTCGGGGTTTGTGATGTAGCCTTCCCTTTGGCAAAAAGAAAATCTATCTTCGCACGTTCTTCTGCTGTAGCTTGATTTTCACTAGCTGTAGTCACTTCCAATACAGGTTGTTCTTCACCTGATGTACCAGAAAATGGAGCGTATGCCACTACATCATACTCTCCGGAACCTAATACCCAAATCTCTTCTGCATTTCCTCCTTTTTGCTGCAAAAAAGACCATTGCCCTTGTATTTGTAATGAATATTCACTTGTTCCGTACCACAAGTGATTCCTACCGAGTCTTCTGCCTCCCAGTTTGTTTCCGTAGCTCTTGTAACAAGATTGCTAGCCTCATGATTGTTTATTACTGCACTAAAAAGAAACTTTCGCTCCCGTATCACCGGTAAACTGAATATCAGTTTCTTTAATATCGTTGCTACATCCTGCTAAAAGTAGTAAGGCAACAGCAGTTGTGACATAGTTTTTTTTCATACCATGTTTTTTAAAGTTAAACATATTTTTGTTGATTAGTAAAATCGTCGTAAAGTAAAAAAGACAATGGCTGCATTCTTTTCCAACCAGCAATTGAAATAAATGAAGCCTTTTTTTTGTTGTTTTCCATATTCATTAGTTATATCTGTTAAGTTAAAAAAGTTAGATTCTCTTTTTAAAAGATAACTTTTCACACTCTACCTGTGAAAAAGTGTTGCAAACATAACGACTTAATCAAGATATAGCAATGCAGAATCGTACAAATGCATGGAAAATACCGTCTTTTGCACGATATTCCATGCTGTGGGAGCGATTTTCGATTAGTACCTAATGACTATGAACCTTTTTGTTTCTATTTTATTGTATGGAAAATAGTAATTTATAAACCTAAAAATGATATGGCGAATTTTTTCAATTGTAGTTGTTCCAACTAAAAAATTATCAAATGGCAGACATCGAATAAGGATAGCCGTAGCACATCATTCTCAAACCAGATATATATCTACCCAATTTACTTTGGATTCTGCCAATCAACTAAAAAATGGTCGAGTAGTAAGGCATGAGAATGCAGCGAATATGAATGCTTGTCTTCGGAAACTAATCAATGAGTATGAAGAAATTATTACATCGATCAGCTATTTACCAGCAATTTCATGTACCGAGCTTATACGTATAATTACTTATGAACAAAAGAAAAAAGGTATAACCTTTCAAGCTGTTGCAAAAGAATACATGAATTTCATGAAAGGAGAAGAGCGGGAGAAATCTTATAAACTTTATAAGATAGCTTCCGAAAAGATTAGTCAAATATATGAAAGGGATTTTCCTTTAATTCAATTGACACCTATACATATCAAGGATTTGCCAAAGTTCTTCACGAGGAGAATCTGGCAGATACAACTATCAGAATATATCTGACTTTGATAAAGGTGATATTAAATTATGCCGGTAAGATGAATTATGTATCTTACTCCATTCATCCTTTTGTCCTCTTTAAGATGCCGGCAAGTAATGTGCGGAACTTGATTTGTCAATAGATGAACTGAAGAGAATACGTGATGTCCGGCTTTAAAGTCTTCTTTATCCATGGTGAGAGATATTTTTATGCTTACCTATTATTTAGGCGGTATCAACCTGAGAGATTTATTAGCATATGATTTTAAAAATAAGAACGATATGCGTTATGTGCGTCACAAAACACGCAATAGCAAGAAGGGAGAAAATGAAATTGTATTTACTTTGCAGCCTGAAGCAAAAAGTGCTTATAGATAAATATATGTCGAGAAATGGGCATTTGCAGTTTGGTAAATATTCATCTTATAAACAAATATATAGTTTAGTCTTCCGACATATAAATAAGGTAACAGAACTTTCGGGGGTAAAGAAAAAAGGTTACTTACTATTCCGCCCGAAAGACATTTGCACAACACGGATATGATTTAGGCATTCAAATTGAAAAAATAGAATACTGTATCGGACACAGTATGAAAAAAATAACCGTCCTATCTTTAATTATATTAAGATTATGCAAGAACATGCCGATAAGGTGTTCCGTGCCGTACTTGACCAATTGCTATAGTATAGATAGTTTTTCACTGCTATTTTTATTTCCTTCTTTTGCTAATCGATTTCATTCCGATCGCTATCTTTTTTTCGTTCCACTATAGTTATCCGCAAAGTACACTATAGTTACCCTTGCGGATAACTATAGTCAAACGCAAAGATAACTATAGTGGAACGAAGAAAGATTCGCATGCCGGATAACTCATAATAGGCAAAAAGATATTAATGGTACTAATTGTTCAAATCTTATCCTCAATTGATTGCTGTCTATATGTAGTCGTTTGATTCACAGGTGGTTATGCTTAAAAAAGAGAATCTAACTTTTGTTTAACTTTATAATAAATATGCTATGTAAATATAGAAATATCACACAATATATTATACTACTAAACCTCTATAAAGTACTACGTTACAGGAATATCCATATAAAAAAAGAAACAAAGAGTCTTCATTAGAGGATAAAAAAGATAAATCAACAATAAAGGATCTATAAACCAATATTTATAACTTAATAATTAAAGTATGAAAAGCAACAAAAAAGGTAATCACCTGTATGCCTATAAGGATACTATCCGACGGCTATTTCTTCTCACTTTGTTCTCCTTTTTAATAGTAGAATCCTATGCCCAAAACAAAACGATTTCGGGTACGGTTACAGATTTTACCGGAGAAACCGGTTATTGGTGCCAGTGTGTTGGTTAATGGTACTACTAATGGTACAATTACTGATTTAAATGGCAAGTTTTCTCTTTCCAATGTACCAACCAAAGGTACAATCACTATCACTTATATAGGATACAAAAAGCAAGAAGTATCCGTAGCAGGAAATACTAACTTCAAGATAACTCTTCAAGAAGATACTGAAACGCTGGATGAAGTAGTAGTTGTGGGCTACGGTGTACAGAAAAAAGTGACGTAACCGGTGCTATGGCCGCATAGGTGAAAAAGAATTAAAAGCAATGCCTGTAAGAAATGCACTGGAAGGAATGCAGGGCAAAACAGCAGGTGTAGATATTACATCTAGCCAGCGTCCCGGAGAAGTCGGTAACATTAACATTCGTGGACAACGCTCTATTAATGCGGAACAAGGTCCACTGTATGTGGTAGACGGTATGGTAATTCAAAATGGAGGTATTGAAAATATCAATCCTTCCGACATTGAAGCTATTGACATTTTGAAAGATGCTTCGGCCACAGCTATTTATGGTTCACGTGGTGCCAATGGTGTAATTCTGTAACTACCAAGAAAGGCAAAGAAGGAAAAGTGACCCTAAACTATTCCGGTACTGTCACTTTTTGAAACATTACATGATGTCACAGAAATGATGTCTGCCACAGAATGGCTGGATTATGCTCGCCTAGCCAAATACAATGCAGGTTCTTATGCTTCGGCCACTCCAACTTTTGAAGCCGATAAAGCTGCATTTGGTAGCGTAACTGCTTCATGGAAAAACATCGAAAAAGCATGGGTAAATGGAGTCTACGATCCATCTTTAGTAGGATCATATGACTGGGCTTCGCACGGTAAACAGACGGGGATCACTCACGAACATACCTTAAGTGCCTCCGGAGGTTCGGACAAATTCCAAGGTTATGCTTCATTCGGCTATTTGGATCAAAAAGGTACACAACCAGGGCAAGCCTATGAACGTTATACATTAAAGACATCATTTGACGTAACTCCTGTCAATTGGTTCAAAATGGGATCTTCAATTAATGCATCTTATTCCACTCAAGACTATGGATATAGTTTCTCCAAGTCTGTAACCGGTTCGGGTGATTTCTATAGCGCATTAAGAAGTATGATTCCGTGGACAGTACCTTACGATGAAAACGGGGAATATGTCCGTTATCCAAGCGGTGACGTAAATATCATCAACCCTATCCGGGAATTAGACTACAACACCAATCAACGCCGTACTTTCCGTGCTTCTGCCAGTTTGTATTCGCAAATTGATTTCGGAAAAATTTGGAAACCACTGGAAGGCTTATCTTATCGTCTTCAGTTTGGTCCTGAATTCCAATTCTACACTCTAGGAGTCGCTAACGCTGCTGATGGCATCAATGGAGATGGTAACAACGGTGCACAATATAAGAACGAACAAAAGCGTGCATGGACATTGGATAACCTGATCTATTATAACAAAAAGCCCTGGGTCAACATAATCTAGGAATGACATTGATGCAATCCGCTTCTGCCTACCATTACGATGGGAGATATGAGAGCTACTAATGTAGCCTCATCAGATGAGCTCTGGTATAATATAGGGATCTGCCGGTACATTGAACTCTTTTGGTACTGGTCTAACCGAGACTCAGATGGCATCTTATATGATTCGTCTAAACTATGGTTACAAAGATAAGTACTTGTTGAACGGCATCTATGCGTTGGGACGGCGCCTCTCAATTAGCCGAAGGGCACAAATGGGCAAGTTTTTCCCTTCTGCAGCTATCGCATGGAGAATGGATCAAGAAGATTTCCTGAAAGACATCAGTTGGCTGAATCAGTTGAAACTTCGTATAGGTATGGGTGTTACAGGCAATGCAGCTATCAAAGCATACGCAACCAAAGGTGCCATCACCGGTTTATACTATAACTGGGGACAGAAGAAGTCATCTTTAGGTTATGTACCTTCCGATCCTTCACAGAAAGAGCCTGCTAAAATGGCTAATCCAACTCTAGGCTGGGAAAGAACTACACAATACAATGTCGGTATTGACTATGGCTTCTTTAATAACCGACTCACCGGTAGTATTGATGCATACAAAACAAAAACCAATGACTTATTACTAGAAATGTCAATCCCTTCATTAACGGGTTATGTTTCTACTTATGCCAATGTGGGTAAAACATCCGGATATGGTATTGATCTACAAGTAAATGCAATACCTATACAAACCAAAGATTTTTCGTGGAGCACTACTTTAACATGGTCAATGGATAGAAACAGAATCGACGAATTATCTAACGGTAGAACTGAAGATGTGAACAATAAATGGTTTGTCGGTGAAGAAATCGGAGTATATTACGACTGGGTATATGATGGCATATGGAAAACAGAAGAAGCCGAAGAAGCTGCCAAATACGGACGTAAGCCGGGACAAATCAAAGTGAAAGATTTAAATAATGATGATACAATAGATGCCAATGACGATAAAAGCAAATTGTAGGTCACACACGTCCACGCTGGACAGGTGGATGGAGTAACACTTTCAGCTTATAAAATTTTGAACTTTCCTTCTTTATTCTTTCACGCTGAGGGATTTACTGTTCCTCAAGGGAGCTGTAACGGACGTCGCATGATGCAGCGTAAAGTAGACTATTGGGTAGCCGGTACAAATGAGAATGCAAAATACTATTCACCCGGTTCCAACGGTGAAGGAGCCGATGCCTTTAACAGCGCAATGAACTATCAGGATGGCTCATACATCAAAGTTCGTAATATCTCATTGGGCTATAACTTTACCCCACAACAATTAAAAAGAAGTTGGGTATCAATAATCTGAAGCTATATGTTCAAGCCATGAACCCATTCAATATCTATAAGGCATGTGACTTTTTAGGATACAGACTTGGTAAACTATGACAATAATACCAAAACATTTGGTTCACCTACCACTTTGAAGAGTTTTGTAATAGGTGTCAACATCGGATTCTAATCAACAAATTAAAGTAAAGACATTATGAAATTAAATAGAATATTATTTGCTGCTTTAATAGCCAGCATAACAGGAAGCTCGATCACATCGTGCAGTGAGTCTTTCCTTGATGAAAATCTTACGACTCAATATAGTACCGACCGCTTTTAAGACACAAGAAGGTCTTGATGAATTAGTGACTGGAGCCTATCAGAAACTGAAATTCAAATTCAACTATATATGGGGGATCCAATGTTACAATATGGGAGTGGACGAGTTTACCGATGCTAACAATGTAATTCCTGCATGGAATCACTATAGTCAAGATTTAAATTCATCTGAAAATGGTGCCAACCAACCTATCTGGGACAATTACTACGGACTAGTTGAACCCGCAAACATATTGATCCAAAACATACCTCAATATTATAACCAGAGTTCACCTACATACAACACACGCTTAGGGAGAAGCACACTTTCTAAGAGCCTATGCTTATTTCGAATTAGTGAAGCAATTTGGTGGTGTACCGTTTGAAATTAGCTCCGTCTACAAGCGCGGAAACATATTTCACACGGAATTCTGCTGAAGAAATATACATACAGGTTATATCTGATTTTGGAGAAGCCTACAGACTACTTCCGGATAAAGGTGAATCAATCGGACGGATTAACAAATATGCTGCCGCACATTTCCTTGCAAAAGCACATTTATTCCGTGCCTCCGAATTGTACAGCGATTGGAATAGTAATTATATAGCATCCGACCTCGATGCTGTTATTCAATATGGTTCGGAAGTTGTAGACGCATCCGTTTGTGTAATGATTATGTAGAACTTTGGGACTATGAACAGCCGAACGGAGCCAATGAAAAAGTAAGTGAAGTGATTCTAGCGGCTCAATTCTCTAATGATGAATCAACATGGGGACGCTTATGGAAATCAGATGCATCTTTATTATCCGGCCGTATACCAAGGCAATGATATAGGTGGATGTAAACGTGATATCTCAGGAGGACGTGAATTCTCATGCGTAAGTGCTACAGAGTATACCATGCAGGTATTTGACCGTGTCAATGACTCTCGTTTCTGAAATCATTCATCACCTGTTATGGAGCCAACGAAACCAAAAGCGCTCCTACCTGGACAGCAGAAGATATGCCATACGCTCCGGCAGGTGTAAAAGAAGGTGACAAACGTTTTAGTGGAGGTGAACTCGGTATGAAATACATCGTTAATGACCCGGGAGACAACCGCTATGAGAAATATCCCAATGCTCCGGCATATACTGTTTTGAAAGATGGAAAAATGTGTAACACGTATACATATGTACGCTATTTCAAAGGACAGGAACACAGCTGGAATATAAATGAGAAAACAGGTAATTATTTACGATATCATACCTCACAAGCGTTCAGTAGCTTTATCTAAATTCCGTGATGGTTATCGTGTTTCCATCGCATCTCAATTCGGTACTCGCGATGCTATCATCGCCCGTTCGGCAGATGATGTACTAATGGTTGCCGAAGCATATATTCGTAAGGGGGAAGCCAACTATGACAAAGCTATCGAGTGGATGAATAAATTACGTGAACGTGCCGGTTATAAAGCAGGCGAGGATCGTAGTAAGAACGTAGATGGTGGACAAGCTTATAAGAATAATCCTTATTGTTCGGGAAAGGGGGCGGTCACTCCTCCGAAGGTGCTATTTACTGGGAAGAGAATACTTATTACGAGTCAAACAATATAGAACAGGAGACTACTGCTTCTACCAAAACAACAATGAAATTAAATAGTGTGGCAGACGTATATAATTCTACAGTCGACACTCCTATCTACAACGAACTGGGCTGTACATCCAATGCTGACAAAATGATGTGCTTCCTGTTAAATGAACGTACCCGTGAGAACTTTGTGGCGAATTGCAACGCTGGGAAGATCTGGCACGTACCAAGACGTTAGACGCCCGCTGGCATAAATTCAACGATGGTGCCAGCAGAGGTCTTGGCGAATTCAAATCGGAGAAACATTACTATCGTCCGATCCCCCAAGCCTTCTTGGACGGTATCACCAATTCAAATGGTTCTGCACTAAGCAATGAAGAAAAGAAAGCAATGCAGAATCCGGGATATTAAGATAAACAACTAAACTTATTGCCACTTGGCACTCTTTGAAATAGTATTCCTAATCCAAAGAGTAGCAAGTGGCAATATTTTTAATGCTCCTTTTTCACTTCTTCTTCACCATGAAACTCTTTAATCTGTTCACTAATCTGCTCCATTCCCCTTTATCGAAGGATGCCCACTCTTTTTTGTCAATATCATGCAGTTCAATACAATCAATGTTATAGTGATTGCAGATAGCTCTGACTGATTCATTAAACTCTTCCTTTAAACCAGAGTTCAGCAGAAAGTAGATTTCAACATTAGGATAACGATCAATCATGTGGTCAAGCAGATATGCCATAGCCGGACGAAAATTTATACAAATCATCTTTAGTCCATCCCACATACTGATACTCCCCAAGCGGAGAACCAGCCCAACAATCATTAGTCGCACCAAAAATAAAAAATCACATCTGGGCAACCCAGTTGATCCATACGGGTAATAAAAGAACGATCCGAATAATCAGCCTGATTATAACCGGTATTACAAATCGTTGCACCGGAAAAAGAGTTGTTGACACAAAGGCGGTAGTTATTCTCTTTGATGAATTTATGCCACCAGGTCTGCTTTACGGAAGTTACATCCGTTTGCTGTCGCGGAGAAACATAATACCAAATGCTATTGGTATCGGGTTGCAGGTATCCTTCAAATGTTGAATACGAATCGCCTAAAATAGATATAGATTTCAGGCTTTGAGCAAAGCTGATACTGCTACATAAAATAGTAAGTAGCAGCAAAAAACAGGATTTCTTCATCTTAGCATAAAGTTTTCAATTTTGCTGCTAAGATACTACATTATGCTAATATGACAGTGCGATTTTTTCTGCCAATTTCAGAAAATGATTATTTTACCTCCCTTTCATAAGTCACATTCTTTTCCACTACATTCTCTACATTATTCACTTTCTTCACGAACTTCTTCACTTCCCCTACCTTCACATTCTTGATTGTTACATTCTTCACCGGAAGTTTTGCATCTCCTTTCAGTTCGTAAATAGCATCTGCCGATTCACAAGTCACCTTATCCATATAAATACCATCAATACGAGTAATTCGTTCTTCATAAGTAGGTACCAGATCTTTCCATTGGTAAAGCACTTCGGTATCTATTTCAAGTACACGTTGAGCCGTTCCTGCCTTTACATTCTTCATATAAACATTCTCTATAAATCCACCTCTGCGATGATTGGTTTTTACGAAAAAAAGACGCATTACTGAATTCGAGCTGTGCAATCATGCATATAAATATTCCGTATTCCTCCCGATATTTCGCTTCCGATACCAAGTAAAGTATGTCCTTTTAGAATCTGACAATTACGGATAACGATGTTTTCACAAGGAGTATTCAACCGCCAAGCATCCTGATTACGTCCGGCTTTAATCACTACTGCATCATCCCCCTGATCGAAAGAGCAATCTTCCACTAAAAAGTTACGGCTCATTTCAAAATCAATACCGTCATTATTATGTCCGTGTGCTTTTACATCGAGATTACGCACTAATCCCCCGTCACACATATAGAGATGAATGGTCCAAAACGGACTTTCACGAATCTTAAAACCCATCCAATAAAACATTCTTGCAACGATTGAAATGAATCAAATGCGGACGAAGATGGTTCTCCCCTATTGCCATCTGACGTTCGATCACAGGGATATTAGTCGAAGCTTTCGTATATAACTCTTTCAATGCCTCCAAATGAGGTTGAGGACGTTTGAACCATACTTTCCAAGTATCCATCTTCGGCTGAAGAGTCCCTTTACCTGTAATTGCCACATTCTCACATTCAAAAAGCATAGAGTAATGGCGAATAATTATAACATTCCAAGCCTTCCATGAAGTCATCACTGCCGGAAGATAATCAGAAGGATTATCCGTAAAATTCAAAACCGCATTCTCCTCCAAATAAAGATTCACATTACTTTTAAAATGAATGGGACCGGTCAGCCATGTACCTGCCGGAACAACAACACGTCCGCCACCGGATTGGTTACACGCTTCAATAGCACTAGTAATTGCTTTTGTATTGTTTACTTCACCTCCGTTTTTTGCTCCGTAATCTGTTATCAAAAGTCTTTGTCCGGATAGATAAATACTTTAATAGGTTGCATAGGGAAAGGAGCTTTCACCTTTACCATTTTATAATTATCAGAAAATATCTTTTAATCATATCAAAATCCAACATAAAGGAAGCTGTCAATAAGCAAAGGCAGACAACTACCATCGGTTTCAGTAAGTAAGTCTTCATTACAATATCATATTTTTAATTCTTCAAACACATCAAAGATAAGAATATTAATTTATAGCCGGTCACATTGAAAACACCAATACACCCGCTGTAGGAATCTCTGTAGTCCCGATCAATGCTTTGGCTCCCTTCGATAAGTTGAAGGTATAAGGCTGATCTGAATAGTTTAATAAATTCCCAACCCATTCCGGTATTCCATTGTCACGCCATAAGGCAAATCCATTACCGGGATATTCAGCTGTGCATATAGCTTTTTTCAATATATCTTTTTCCAATGCTCCGTTGTGGCTGTCCACTCCTACATAAGTAATCGTACCTTTTCCCCAATTTGCGGAAAGTCACAGCCGGACTTCCTTCGTAAAATTCATTGTTATAAGTAGCCCATACTTGTGCATCTGCCGGAGGATTCAGAATCTCTCCCCATGTATTCCAGGCATACTCTTTTCCGTTTATAACAACAGTACCGGGATCTTCGGGAAGAAGCAAATCATAAAAGTTCATTTCATTTCCGGTCAGCGGAGTAATCATAGAGCCAAAGGGAGCTTCCGGAAGACGAGACCATAACGGTCTTTCTGTGCCGTACGACAAGTCAGAATGAGGTTTCCGCCGTTCTTTACATAAGTGATCCATTTGTCTACCAGTTCTTTATCAGCTAATTGATAAGTCGGTGCAATAACAACCGGATAATCAGACAAGTTCTTTGCTTCGGAAATAAAATCGACAGGTGCTCCGAATGATTTTAAGGTACGGTAATACTTTTCAATATGCGCAAAAGTATCCCATGTCCGGTTCTGTTTCTGTCGCTCAATGCTCCAGGAGTTTTCATGATTGAAAAGAATAGCTGTACGACGCCAGGTAATCAGCAGGCTTCGCCTCACGGGGAGCATAATGCTTACGAAGTTCACGAATCTCTTTTATAAAAGTTTCATACTCTTTTTCCACCGGGGGTACACAGTCACTCCGTCTGTTCCTACTATTCCATAATGATACTGTTCTGTACCATAGAGCGGTTGGCGATAACGATAGGTGCAGATAAAATCACTTCCACCGGCAAACCTCCACATCCACAGACGAACTGCGCCCGGAAGCGGTTGCGGATTAATGCTCCCCCAATTCACCTGTCCCGGTTGCAACTCCATCACGCCATACGTACCCTGTATAGGACGGAAGAAGTCATTTGCCCATGCTATCCGCAACGGATTTCCTACACGGTAGCCCCGACGACCAATCCCCTCATTATCACCATATACCATATAACGGGTATAGCATTGGAAATCCAACGCAGGACTACCACCAATATGTCCTTCATCATAATTGGGGATATAGTTGGTAGTCACCCATTGGTTCTTTGCATATTTCTTTGATCAACAGACATTGTTCATTCAGGAAATCATTGGTCTGTGCAGCGGCAAAACGGCGATAATCCAGAATTTGATGATGATTCATAAACATCTGGACGCGCTTAGGAAGAGTGATTTCATCAAAAGACGAATAAGCCTCACTCCAGAAAGCGGTGCCCCATGCATTATTTAAAAGTTGAATGTCATTATTGTATTTGGGCCCTGAAAGGGCTTAATTATATAGCGTAGGGCAACGCCCTACGAAAAAGACACACCAGCCACAAGCCCTGAAAGGGCGGAACCGTATACAATTATGCCCTTTCAGGGCGCAAATTCAGATTGCCGTTTTTACGTAGGGCGTTGCCCTACGCTATATAATTAAGCCCTTTCAGGGCACTGCGATCCTTCAAAGTACATAAGTTCCCATCTTATCACCGGGCTTGACAAAGGTAACATATAAATAAAACTTTCCATCGTGTTCAATCACTCTCCCGGGAGCCCAATACCGGAAATATCCTTTTTTCTTTTCACCTTTATCATTCGTGTAGTCATATCCTTTCGACCAGTCGAATCCACTGATATGGGAACCTTCAAACTCCAGTTCACAAAATCTTTCGATTTCCATACGACAGGAGTTCCGGCACGTTCAAGACCATAATCCAGATCAGTGGTTCCGTAAAGATAATAGGTATCACCAAACTTAGAAACGGACGGATCCGCCAGATTATCGGGAATAAGCGGATTATAGTTCCGGTCGGCAATCAGTGACTCCACAATGGAGACATCCACCGCAAACGCCGTTCCATGACGAATCCCCCTCGGAAAAAAGACCTGATCGGACACATCTTCCCATGTTTCACCATAGTCCAAAGAACGAACAGGCTCCATAACGATGGTCACGGTATTTATCGAAATAAACATAAAGCGTATCACCGACAAAAAGAGGAGCGGTCCTTCCGCCCAATACTTTCCTGTAATAGGTGCCGATACTTTGGTCGGGAATCCTTTTTCTATCTTCTTTGTACGCGTCACACGCAAATTCTTTTCCGGCGGATTGGAATTTTCATTCTTGACTACCATTATCAAGTCTCCGCTTCGGATCTTTCACAATAGCAGCGTCAATCACACTGAAATCAGGGTTGAAAAACATCTTTGTCTTTGAGAAAGTGCGAAAATCCTTTGTTGTTACATAATAAATACGATGATTCAATCCCTTCTCGCTTTCACTGGTAGCCATTTCCTTGTGACGGCCGGGAATCGTAGTTGCCCAAAAGATATAATAGGTTTGCGAAGGTTCATCATAAAACAGTTCGGGAGCCCAACAATTATGGGCAGTCGGCTCGTGCATCATCACAGGAATTGCTTGTTGCTCACTCCAATGAACCAAATCGCGTGAAGAGGCATGGCCGATAATCCGATCAGTCCAACTGGAAGTCCAGACCATGTGGAAAGTTCCGTCGGGAGACTGGCAAATACTCGGATCTCGCATCAATTTATCTTTACCAACCGCAGGGGTAAGATAAGACTGTCCGCCATGTAAAGGCAGCCAGTTCATCCATCATAACTATATGCTAAATGCAGTCCGTCTTTACTGTCATTGATAAAATAAGAAAAGAGATAAGCAGTCTCACCGGCAAAGACTGTCATCACCGAGCAAAGACTTAGAGCTATCCAGATTACTACTTTTTTCATGGTTCCTTATTAAGATTAAAAAGTTTACCCTGCAAAGATAAGGCATCTCCCAACCATCCTCAAAATAAAGAGATGGACAATATTTCAAATCCATGTAGTTTTGTACACCATCCGCCTATAAGTGCGTTTTGATACAATATTCTATGTATCTGTACATCTTTCTATTTACTAAACCCTTAAAAAGCTCTACTTTAGCGGCAGATTTTAAAATAAAGATGAAAAACATATCAACTCTATATATCATGAAACGACTTTTAGTAAGTATTGCCATCGTATTTGCCTCTATACTGACCGTAGCGGGGCAAAATCACTCTTTCAATTTATCCGGCAAATGGAATTTCCAGATAGACCGGGAAGATATCGGCGTCAAGAACAATGGTTCAAAAAAACCTTGATGATCAGGATTAATCTCCCCGGCTCCATGCCCGAAAAACTGAAAGGAGATGAAGTGACCGTCCGTACCCAATGGACCGGAAGCCTCTACGACAGCTCTTACTACTTCAACCCATACATGGAGAAATACCGAATAAAGGGACAAGTCAAGCTAACCTTTCTCCTGACTCCCGACAAACATTATGTAGGTGTGGCCTGGTATCAAAAGAAAGTGACAATTCCGGCTGACTGGAAAGGAGAAAGAATCACTCTTTTCCTGGAACGCCCGCACATCGAAACGACCGTATGGGTCAATCAACAGAAGCTCGGTATGCAGAACAGTCTTTGTGTCCCTCATGTGTATGATCTGACTTCGGCTGTTACTCCCGGCAAAACTTGCCTGATTACTATCCGCATCGACAACCGCATCAAAGAAATCAACGTAGGTCCAGATTCTCACAGCATCACCGACCAGACACAAGGTAACTGGAACGGTATCGTAGGAAAAATCGAACTGCAGACCACTCCCAAAAGTCTCATTTCGACGATATACAGGTATATCCCTGATCTGAGCAATGGAAAGCGCTGGTACGCATGAATGTAAAATCCTCTTCTACGGCCAAAGGAGAAATAACACTTTCTGCCGAAAGCTTTAATACGGATACCCGCCACAACGTCCCCCCTGTTCAGCAGAGCTTTCGTATTCAGGCAGGAGAGATAATCCGATGGAGATGGAACTTCCTATGGGAAAAGAGTTTCCTGACATGGGATGAATTCAGTCCTGCACTTTATAAACTGACAGCCATGCTGAATAGCGGTAAGCAGTCTGAAAAGAAAAGCAGTACAGTTCGGTATGCGTGATTTCAAGATAGAAGGGAAATGGTTCTATGTAAACGGACGCAAGACGATGCTCCGCGGTACGGTGGAAAACTGCGACTTCCCGCTTACAGGTTATGCACCGATGGACGTAGCTTCCTGGGAGCGGGTATTCCGCATCTGTCGTAACTACGGACTGAACCATATGCGCTTCCACTCTTTCTGTCCGCCGGAAGCAGCTTTCATCGCTGCCGATCTGGTCGGTTTCTATCTGCAACCGGAAGGACCGAGCTGGCCGAACCACGGTCCGAGACTGGGTAACGGACAACCGATTGACAAATACCTGATGGACGAAACCATTGCACTGACTAAGGAATATGGGAATTATGCATCTTACTGCATGCTGGCTTGTGGTAATGAACCTTCCGGTCGCTGGGTGGCATGGGTGAGCAAGTTCGTGGATTATTGGAAAGCAACAGATCCGCGTCGTGTATACACAGGAGCCTCCGTTGGAAACAGCTGGCAGTGGCAACCTCACAATGAATACCATGTGAAAGCCGGAGCACGCGGTCTGAGTTGGGCAGGTGCGCAACCGGAAAGTGAATCGGATTATCGTGCAAGGATAGACACGGTGAAACAACCGTATGTCTCTCACGAAACAGGTCAATGGTGCGTATTCCCGAATTTCAACGAGATCCGTAAATATACCGGAGTCAACAAAGCGAAGAACTTTGAGATTTTCCGGGATATTCTGAACGATAACCACATGGGAAGCCAGAGTCATGATTTTATGATGGCTTCGGGCAAATTGCAGGCACTCTGCTACAAACATGAGATTGAAAAGACCTTGCGTACTCCGGATTATGCGGGATTCCAATTGCTGGCTCTCAATGATTATTCCGGCTCAGGGAACGGCATTAGTCGGCGTACTGGACGTGTTTTTGAAGAGAAAGGATATATCAACGCGGAACAGTTCAGACGCTTTTGCAGTCCGACTGTCCCCTTTAGCCCGTATTCCTAAGTTTGTATATGCCAACGATGAAACATTCCATGCCGACATTGAAGTATCTCATTTGGAGCTGCTCCCTTAGAAAGTAGCAAAAACTAGTATATACCATTAAAGGATAAATTCGGAAAAGTATATGCTCATGGAACTGTCGGCACAAACGATTCCTATTGGGAACCTTTGTGCACTAGGCAGCGTAGATATGACTCTGAAGGGGATCGATACACAGCAGAAACTAAATCTGGAAGTACGTATCGAAGGCTGTGATGCCGTAAACGACTGGGATTTCTGGGTATATCCGGCACAAGTGGAACTGATACAGGAACAGTATATACCACCGACACCTTGGACGAAAAAGCATTTCCGTACTGAAAGAAGGAGGAAATGTGCTGATTACGGCTGCCGGAAAGATACAATACGGAAAAGAAGTTAAACAATACTTCACTCCCGTATTCTGGAATACTTCCTGGTTCAAGATGCGCCCGCCGCACACAACTGGTATTTTCCTGAATGAATATCATCCTCTTTTCCGTGAATTTCCGACCGGAATATCACAGTAACCTGCAATGGTGGGAATTATTAAATAAAGCCCAAGTGATGCAATTCACCGACTTCCCGGCAACATTCCAACCAACGGTTCAAAGTATTGATACCTGGTTTCATCAACCGGAAAATTGGCATGTTGTTCGAAGCCAAGGTACTGAACGGCAAATTGATAATGACCAGCATGGACATCACCTCTCAACCGGAGAAACGAATCGTTGCCCGACAAATGCACAAGGCAATCCTGGATTATATGAATTCGATGCTTTCCGTCCAACAGAGAAAATATCTCCTGAGCTGATTCAGGCATTGTTCACCAAAGTGGCAGGAGATGTAAAAATCTTATACGAAAGATTCACCGGACGAGCTCAAACCGAAAATTAACTAAAAAGGGAAATTATCAGATTACAATTACTGTTGCTTTATAGAAAGCGTAATTTAAAAACCTGAAATCCGCGTAATCCGTGCCTAAATTCTATAAACAATATACATTCATATTATTTATAATGAAAAACTACGATCATAGGCTTGCTACTCTTAGCTACAATAACCGTCCATGCCCAAGAAGAAGTCCGAACATTCCAACTGGCAGACGCCCCCCGCTACAGCGAGGAAACAGGTTACGGATATGATCTTACCGATACACCGGAAAAAGGCAGTAAGGCACCCTTCTTCTTTTCTGTCCGCGTACCGGACGGTAACTATCAAGTAACCGTTCGCCTGGGAAGCAAGAAACAGACAGGAGTGACCACCGTAAGAGGTGAATCACGCCGGCTATTTGTTGAGAACCTGCCAACTAAAAAGGACAATTCATAGACGAAACATTTATCATCAATAAGCACGTACCCCCGTATCTCCGAAAAGAATATGTACGAATCAAGCACCGCGAGAAAGCGAAACTGAACTGGGATGATAAACTGACGCTGGAATTTAACGGCGATGCACCTGTGTGCCAGAGTATCAGCATCAAGCCTGCCGATCCGTCGGTGATCACTGTTTTTCTATGCGGTAACAGTACCGTAGTCGACCAGGACAATGAGCCATGGGCTAGCTGGGGACAAATGATACCTCATTTTTTCGGTACAGACGTTTGCATCGCCAATTATGCGGAATCGGGTGAATCAGCCAATACTTTTATTGCCGCAGGACGTTTGAAAAAAGCATTGAGCCAGATAAAGAAAGGAGATTATCTTTTCATGGAATTCGGACATAACGACCAGAAGCAGAAAGGACCCGGAAAAGGGGCTTACTACTCCTTATGACCAGTCTGAAAACATTCATCGACGAAGCGCGGGCACGCGGAGCATATCCCGTACTTGTCACTCCCACCCAACGTCGGAGCTTTGACTCAACCGGACATATCCGCGATACACACGAAGATTATCCGGAGGCCATGCGCTGGCTGGCAGCTAAAGAAAATATACCTTTGATTGACCTCAACGAAATGACTCGGACACTATATGAAGCGTTAGGCACGGAAACGTCCAAACGCGCCTTCGTACACTATCCGGCAGGAACTTATCCCGGACAGACCAAAGGCTTTTGAAGGACAATACCCACTTCAACCCTTACGGCGCTTACCAGATAGCCCAGTGTGTGATTGAAGGTATGAAGAAAGCCGTACCTGAACTGGCCAAGCACCTGAAAATAGACCCGTCCTATAATCCGGCACACCCGGATGATGTAAATACTTTCCACTGGAACGAATCACCTTTCACAGAAATAGAGAAACCGGACGGAAATTGAGAGATAGGTATTAGGTATTAAGTATCAAGTATAAGTATCAGGCATTAGATAAATATGAAAACCAAAAGCATCTTTCCCCTGTTCCTACTGGCAAGCACACTTTTGACAGCAGCTTGCGTCACCCCAACGGCTAAACAAGCAGGAAGTAACAGCTTCGAATGGGGGCAAGTACCGCAACAACCGGATTTGTCATGGGCTGATAGTGTAGGAAGCCGGCAAATGCCCGGAAACCATCTTATTTTATCCGCTAATTCTTTTGGCGCAGTAGCAGACAGCACGGTGCTTAGCACAGAGGCTATCCAGAAAGCAATTGACAGTTGTGCCGTCTCCGGTGGAGGAACGGTAGTTTTTCAGCCGGGATATTATCAGACTGGCGCACTGTTCATAAAAAAGCGGTGTCAACCTGCAACTGGACAAAGGGGTGACTTTACTGGCCTAGCCCATCCATTCATCATTATCCCGAATTCCGTTCGCGGATTGCGGGAATCGAGATGACATGGCCCGCGGCAGTTATCAACATTGTCAACGAAAAGAACGCTTCCGTCAGCGGAGAAGGAACGCTGGACTGCCGGGGAAAAGTATTTTGGGATAAATATTGGGAAATGCGGAAAGAATACGAAGCAAAAGGATTGCGCTGGATTGTGGATTACGACTGCAAACGCGTGTACGGGGTATTCTCGTGGAACGCAGTTCGACATTACCTCAAAGGATTCACCCTGATGCGGACAGGTTTTGGGGATGTCAGGTTCTTTACTCCGATTATTGTACGATAGACGGACTGGTCATTAATAATAACTTGGGAGGACACGGTCCCAGCACAGATGGCATCGACACGACTCGTCTACTAATATTCTGATTGAAAACTGCGACGTCGATTGCAATGATGATAATATCTGTATCAAATCGGGACGGGATGCAGACGGACTGCGGGTGAACCTTCCTACGGAAAATGTGGTCATACGCAATTGCATCGCCCGCAAAGGTGCCGGACTTATCACCTGCGGAAGTGAAACCTCCGGCAGCATACGGAAATATATTGGGATATAATCTGGAAGCAATCGGCACCTCCGCCGTGCTGCGGTTGAAAAGCGCCATGAACCGTGGAGGGACAATCGAAAACATTTATATGACCGAAGTAAAAGCGGAAAACGTCCGTCACGTGCTGGCGGCGGACTTGAACTGGAACCCCAGTTACAGCTACAGCACTTTGCCTAAAGAGTATGAAGGGAAAGAAATCCCGGAACACTGGAGAATCATGCTGACTCCGGTAACGCCTCCCGAAAAGGTTATCCGCGTTTCCGCAATGTCTACGTATCAAAGGTAAAAGCGGAGAATGTAGATGAATTTATCTCCGCTTCGGGCTGGAATGATACATTGCGTCTGGAAAACTTCTATCTTTACGGCATCGAAGCGCAGACCAATAAACCGGGGAAAATCTGCTATACGAAGAATTTCAACTTGTCTGAAATTACATTAAAGACAGAAGGACAAAAGAATGTCATTGAACTAAAAGAAAATGAACAAAGTAATATCCACTTCAACTATGTTAAGACAACTCCTGACCACCGTACTGCTGGGAATCTTGCTCATTGATACGCAAGCACAATCCCTGACGCCGCCTGCCGGCACTTTCCGGTTGGGCATATCAAAAGGAAATGAAAGCCACTGGCTAAAACCTAAAGAAAAGATACAGGGGTATCCTTCCAATGGAAAGCACTGCCCGATAGTCGTGGTTTATCCTGGAAGTAGAAGTCGCCTCTGCTCCGGAAGCCGATGCCCTATTTTGGAGTTTCGGCGATTGCCAACCGGATTCGGACATCAATGTATTCAGCGTGGAAGGACAGGCCTTCACTTGCTACTACGGAGAAAGTATGCAATTACGGACGCTGCAGGCTGTCACTCCTACCGATGATATCCGCTTGAGCGACGGACATAAGGATGCAACTCCCCTGATGCTTTACGAATCGGGCAAACGAACCGACCGACCGGTATTGGCTGGACGTTGCAATCTCTCCCCGGCCTTCTTCCCGAAACGAAGGAAGCAAGCCTTCTCGGCTTTACTTCTGTTTCTACGAACAGAATGAAAAAGCGGATTACAACTACTATATGTTACCGGATATTTTTGCCAAAATCGACAAAAAATGAAAAGAGCTTATTTATTATTCACTCTGTTAATTGGTTGCATCCATATACATGCAGCCATTTATAACGTTAAGGACTTTGGAGCCAAAGCGGATGGAAAAACCATCGATTCTCCTGCCATCAATCGTGCAATTGAAGCAGCTGCAGAAGCCGGAGGAGGCACAGTATATCTACCTGCGCAGGAGAATATGCGTGTTATTCTATCCGGTTAAAAAAGCAACATTCATATCTATTTGGAACAGGGCACCCGTATCATTGCCGCCTTTCCCGGAAAAGGAGGAAGGATATGATACCGCCGAACCGAATGAACATAATAAGTATCAGGATTTCGGTCACAGCCATTGGAAAAACTCTTTAATTTGGGGGAATCGGACTGGAGAATATTACGATCAGTGGTCCCGGCTTAATCTACGGCAAAAGGGCTTGACCCGTGAAGAGAGCCGCCTACCGGGGGTAGGCAATAAGGCTATCAGCCTGAAAGATTGCAGAAATGTGACCCTGAAAGATTTATCCATGCTGCATTGCGGGCATTTCGCCCTGTTGGCTACCGGAGTGGATCATCTGACGATTCTGAATCTGAAAGTAGACACCAACCGGGACGGCTTCGATATTGATTGCTGCCGGAACGTACGTATCAGCCAATGCACGGTGAACTCCCCCTGGGATGATGCCATTGTATTGAAAGCCTCTTATGGATTAGGACGCTTCCAAGATACGGAAAAATGTGACGATCAGTGATTGTTATGTCAGCGGCTTTGACAAAGGCAGTGTAATGGACGGCACTTGGCAGTTGGACGAACCGCGAGGCTCCCGATCATGGTTTCCGTACGGGACGCATCAAACTCGGCACAGAAAGTAGTGGAGGTTTCCGCAATATTGCGATTACGAACTGTATCTTTGAACATTGCCGTGGATTGGCATTGGAAACGGTAGACGGAGGACATCTGGAAGATATTGTAATCAGTAATATTACAATGAGAAATATAGTCAACGCGCCTATTTTCCTCCGGTTGGGCGCACGTATGCGCAGTCCTGAAGGTACCTCCTGTAGGTACCATGAAACGTATTCTTATCAGCGATATCAATGTATGGAATGCCGACAGCCGGTATGCTTCTATCATCAGCGGAGTGCCGGGTGCATGTATTGAGGACGTAACTTTTCGGAATATTCACCTCTATTATAAAGGAGGATATAGCGAAGAGGATGGCAAACGTATTCCGCCCGAACAGGAGAAAGTATACCCCGAACCCTGGATGTTCGGCACTATTCCCGCCAAAGGGTTTTATATCCGCCACGCACGGAACATTACCTTCGACGGCATCCGCTTCCACTTTGAACAGCCGGACGGACGACCGCTTTTTGTAACTGATGACGCAGAAAATATAGAATACTATAACACACCGAAAGAATGATGAATAAAAGAGACAATTGATAGTTCTTTGTCTGCTCGCCGCAGGTGGAGTAATGCAAGCACAACAATGGCCGGACACCCGGTGGAAGCACGTCCCGGCACCAGATGGTGGTGGCTGGGAAGCGCTGTCGATGAAAAGAACCTGACTACAATCTGGAAGAATACGCACGTGCCGGCATGGGCGCCGTAGAAATCACCCCATCTATGGTGTACAAGGGCAATGACGCCAACGATATTCAGTTCCTTTCTCCCCGCTGGATGGAAGTGCTCAAGCACACACAAGCGGAAGGAAAACGTACGGGTATTGGATATGAATACCGGAACCGGATGGCCTTTGGCGGACCTGAAGTTAGTATAGAAGATGCGGCTACCAAGGCTATCTTCCAGACATACGAAATAGAGGGCGGCAAAGAGATTGAACAGATATTAATGTGACCGATCCCAAGCAACAACCATTTTCTGTACTAAGCCGGGTGATGGCATATGATGAGAAAGGCAAATGTATCAACCTGACTGCTCACGTCAAAAAAGACAAGCTGCAATGGAAAGCACCTGCCGGCAAATGGAAAGTGATCGCTCTTTACATCGGAAAAACAAGGCAGAAAGTGAAACGGGCAGCTCCGGGAGGAGAAGGCTACGTGATGAATCACCTCTCAAAAAGGCGGTAAAAATTATCTTTCCCGCTTTGACCGTGCTTTCAAAAGTAGCAAGACAAGTTATCCACATACTTTCTTCAACGATTCATACGAAGTTTATCAAGCTGACTGGACGGATGATTTCCTGGAACAGTTCGCTCGTAGACGGGGGTATAAACTGGAAGAACATTTCCCCGAATTCCTGGATAAAAACCGTCCGGAAGTTAGCAGACGTATCGTGTCGGATTACCGGGAAACCATTTCCGACCTCTTATTGGAGAACTTCAGTCATCAATGGACAGACTGGGCACACAAAAACGGTAGTATCACCCGTAATCAGGCACATGGTTCGCCCGGTAATCTGATTGATATCTATGCTTCCGTGGATATTCCGGAATGTGAAGGTTTCGGACTGTCGCAGTTCCACATCGAAGGATTGCGTCAGGACTCATTGACCAAAAAAAGAATGATTCGACCTGTCTATGCTGAAATATGCCTCCTCGGCAGCTCATATTGCAGGAAAACGTATACTTCTTCGAGACATTTACATGGCTGACGGAACATTTCCGTACTTCCCTGTCGCAATGTAAACCGGATATGGATTTGATGTTTGTTTCCGGAGTCAATCACATGTTTTTCCACGGCACTCCGTATTCTCCGAAAGAAGCCGAATGGCCCGGATGGTTGTTCTACGCTTCTATCAATATGAGTCCGACAAACAGTATTTGGCGTGATGCCCCTTCGTTCTTCCATTATATTACCCGCTGTCAGAGTTTTCTGCAAATGGGACGGCCGGATAATGATTTCTGATTTATCTTCCGGTATATGACATGTGGGAATGAGCAACCGGGACGATTGTTATTGTTCAGCATTACACCACATGGATAAACTGGCTCCTAAGTTTATCGACGCTATCCATCATCAACAACAGCGGGTATGACGGGATTATATTTCCGATAACTTTATTCGCAGTACACGTTTCAAAAGACGGACAGTTGGTTACTTCAGGCGGAACGGGCTACAAAGCATTGGTAGTGCCTGCTGCCCATTTGATGCCGAAATGATGTGCTGTCACATCTTTATGAACTGGCACCAAACAGGAGCTACCATTGTATTCCTCGAAAACTATCCGACGGACGTACCGGGATACGGTCAACTGGAACAGAAACGAAAAGTTATCAGCAGACTTTGAAGAATCTGCCTGCCGTATCGTTTTCAGAAACAACGGTTACTCCGGTAGGCAAAGGCAAGATTATTACAGGTACGGATTATGCGCGTACTTTAGCAAGTTGTAATATTCCTCAGGAAGAAATGAAAACAAAATTCGGGTTACAGACCATTCGAAGAGTTAATGACACAGGACATCATTACTTCATCTCTTCATTGCAGAACAAAGGGAGTAGATGGTTGGATTACTTTAGGTACAAATGCCGAAACAGCCGCTCTCTTTAACCCCATGAACGGAGAATGTGGAGAAGCGAAAGTGCGTCAGGTAGACGGAAAAGACACAAGTCTATCTGCAATTAAAATCGGGCGAATCTATCATCCTGCAAACGTACCGACAACCTTTACAAGCATCCAAGCCGTGGAAATATGTAAAAGAACAACCCTTAGTCTTCGCCTGGACCATGGCTGGAAATTGCACTTTGCTGAAAGCACACCGGATATTCAAGGGTACATTAGATATAGACCGTCCATGTTCATGGACAAACATAGATCATCCTGCAGCCCAAACAAATATGGGAACTGGCGTGTATTCTTTGGATATTGAGTTGCCGGCTCTGAAAGCTGATAACTGGATCCTTGACTTGGGAGACGTACGCGAAAGTGCCCGTGTTCGAATCAACGGTCAGGAAGCAGGC
>VOFI01001526.1_pt1 | contig 24001 bp, 37 predicted proteins | sample 5384131 | NCBI WGS metagenome assembly VOFI01 (sample SAMN12384728, study PRJNA508395) | human gut metagenome | isolation source: healthy gut H | host: Homo sapiens | reverse complement strand
GGTGGATGTCACCAGGAACCGGGCCCGGCCGTAGGTGACGAAGCAGCCGGAGAACACCATGTTCTTGCGGTCTCCCAGCGGCACGTCGCCGTCGATGTCCGCCAAGTCCTTCTCTACCGGCAGGCTTTCGCCGGCCGGCCGTCGGCGCCGGCCAGCCATTGGGCGGCCACCACCATCGCAGAGGCGGCGGTGCAGCACACCCCGGTGGACAATGGCAGCGGGGAGACCTGGACCGGCGTGGACCTGACCCAGATGACCTTCCAGGCTGGGATCCACCAGGTGGACGGCCAGCTGTACTATGTGGACCGGGACGGCAACCTGGCGGTAAACCAGGTGGTGGGAGCCTACACCGCGGGCAGCGATGGCGCCCTGGTGCAGACGGCGACCTCCTACCAGCTGCCCTATGTGCCCTACATCAGCCAGATTGACAACATCTACGCCTGGGTGGGGTGCGAGGCCGTGTCCACCCTGATGGGGCTGCAGGCCAAGGGGTATGCCACGGACGTGTCGGTGAAGTACTTCCTGGACAACCTGCCTCGGCACAGCTCCAACCCGGAGAAGGGGTTTGTGGGCTCCCCCTATGTGCCCGACACCTCGAAACGCACCCGGACCACCATCTACCCGGCCAAGCTGGCGGAGTACTCCAACAGCTACTGCAACGGGGACGTGGTGTGCGCCGACTTCCGGGGGGCCTCCATCACCGACCTGCAGCGGGAGCTGCTGGCGGGCAACTGCGTGGTGGCCTACATGACCCTGTGGTGGGAAGCACCGTATTACCGGTACTACAACATCGAGGGCACCACCCAGCGCCTGGTGAGCAACAACCACGCGGTGCTGGTCTACGGCTATGACCCGGAACGGGGGTACTTAATCTCCGATCCCTACAACTACTACAACCGGGGCGAGGTTTACCAGTACTGGGAGAATGCCCAGACCTTTGAGCGGATTTGGAACGAGCGGCAGACCGGCATGGTGATCCGCTGACCGCTCCCGCCAATCTCTTTCCAACGGGAAAAAGCCCGGAGCCGAATCGGCTCCGGGCTTTTTTGGGATTGGTAGATAGAGGGAGGCACCGCTGCCTTACACCTCGGAGAGGGTGAAGGTGAACTCGGTAAACCCGTTTTCGCTGGTGACGAAGATGTCCTCCTTGTAGGTATTCAGGAGGGTTTTCACGATGTACAGCCCCAGGCCCACCCCCGTCCTTGTGGGTGGAGCGGGAGGAGTCAGCCTTGTGGAACCGGTCGAAAATGTGGGTGAGCTGTTCGGGGGGATGGTCTCCCCTGGTTGCCGATGGCGATGTAGGCCTTGCCGGCTTTGGTGGTGATCTTTAAAGTGAGCAGCCCCTTGGGGGAGGCGAACTTCACGGCGTTGTCCAGCAGGTTATAACACACCTGGGTGACGGCGTCGGGGTCTCCCCACACCATGACGGGGGCCGTGGGGGAGGTGGCTCTCCACCTCCAGGTCTTTCTCGGTGATCTTGGTCTCCAGGCTGACCAGCACCCGGAGGAGGATTTCGGCGGCGTCAAACTGCTCCTGGGCGGCCACCCGCTCCGAGGACTGGAGCCGGACAGGTCCAGCATCCGCCGCACCAGCCGGGACAGGCGGCGGGTCTCCGAGGAGATCACCTGGAGGGACTCCCGCTCCTTTTCCGGGGGGATGGTGCCGTCCAGAATGCCGTCGGCAAAGCCGGCGATGGTGGTCATGGGGGTCTTCAGCTCGTGGGAGACATTGGCGATGAACTCGCTGCGCTTCTGCTCGGCCTGGGCCAGGAGTCTGCCATGGCGTTGAAGGCGGCGGCCAGCTCCCCGATCTCGTCGTTGCGGTTTTGTAGTCGGTGATGCGCACGTCCACCTCCCCCGGGCGAAGCGGTGGGCGAAGGAACACATGCTCTTCAGGGGTCCACCATCTTTTGGACGGTGAAGGAGCAGATGATCAAGGTGATCAGGAGCACCGCGATGGCGGTGATGAAGAAGAGCTGGAAGGTGTGCTGGAGAAACTCCATCACGGAGGTGGCGTCGTTGGCCACAAAGAGGAAGCCGGTGGGGACGTTGGAGGAGACCAGCTCCCCGGTGTTCTGGTCCCGCACCAGGGGGGAGAGGACCTCGCTGGTGACGTAGCACCGGGTGTTGAAGATGCCATCAAAGGTGGTCATACCGCTGTAGGACCGCCCGCTGAGCAGCTGGTTGGTGGCCCAGGCGGGGGATGGAGACCTCCCCAGAGGTGAGCAGTTCCTGGTTCCAGTTTGTGCCGGCGGCGCAGACCACCATCCCCTCGGTGTTGCACACCAGGACGGTGGTGTCGGTGAGGAGGACCACCGACTGGATGTAGTTGACAAAGTCCTTGTCGGTGAGGGAACTGCCCTCGGTGAGGGCCACGCTGGCGTAGTCAGAGATGAAGCCGGCGTTGCGGTCCAGGGTGGATTGGATCTCCTGGAGCTGGTAGCGGTAGGACAGGGAGAAGAACCCTGCGCCCAACAGGGTCATACAGAGGATGATGAGGCCCAGCATCACCGTGACCTGGCGCAGGTACATGCTTTTCGGTTGTGCCATAGCCGCGTGCCCGGTCAGTCGTTGTGGAGCTCGAACTTATACCCCACGCCCCACACCGTTTTTTCAGCGCCCACTGGCTGCTGACCCCTTCGATCTTCTCCCGCAGCCGCTTGATATGGACATCCACTGTCCGGCTGTCGCCGTAGTAGTCAAAGCCCCACACCTCATCCAGCAGCTGGTCGCGGGTGTACACCCGGTTGGGGGTGGAGGCCAGATGGTAAAAGCAGCTCCAATTCTTTCGGGGGTGTCCACCCGCTTGCCCCTGGACCTCCAGTTCGTAGGAGTCCAGGTTGATCACCAGGCCGTCGAAGGAGAGGCAGCGGGCCTTGGCCTCGTCCCCCCCCAGGCGGCGGAGGACGGCGTGGACCCGGGCCAGCACCTCCTTCATCTCAAAGGGCTTGACGATATAGTCGTCGGCCCCCATCTCCAGGCCGGTGACTTTGTCGGTGGTGTCGCCTTTGGCGGTGAGCATGAGGATGGGGGTTTTGTCGGTCTCCCGGATCTTGGCGCACACGGCCCAGCCGTCCATCACCGGCAGCATGATATCCAGCAGCACCAGGTCGGGGCGGAAGAGGCGGTAGAGCTCCAGGGCTTTGCCGCCGTCCTCGGCGATCATGGTCTCGTAACCTTCCTTTTCAGGTAGAGGTTGATGAGCTCGGCGATGTTGCTCTCGTCCTCTACGATGAGTACTTTCCCTTGCCATGGGGACACCTCTTTCTGTGGATTGAAAATCAAGATGGGGATAGAATAGCAAAAAAGTTTGAACAAATCTTGTGTTTTCGGGTGTTTTGGGGCAAAAAATCCCTTTCTGTATTATGGCATAGTGGGAAGGTGGCGTCAAGGGAATAACGTCCTCCAAACCGGGCATAGTAGGGGTGGACTCTTGAGAAAGGAGATGCATCCATGAGCCAGAAAAAGGAAAACAAGCCCTGCAACGGCCAGTTCTCGAAGGAAGCGGGCCAGCAGAAGAAGGGCAGAAAGCAGAACAGCGGCTTTGGCGCCGGCCAGGAAAAGGGCGGCGAGCAGACCGGAAAATAAACCCGTTAGAAACATGGCCCCGGCGCTTTGGGAAAAGCGCCGGGGCCGAATTATGGTTTGAGAGCATAGGGAAGCAGCTGGATGTTATCGAAAGGGGTCTGCGATGCGTGAACAGCCCCCCGCCGGCCGGGCCCGCCAGACCCTTGCAGGGGCTGGCGGGTTTATGCTATCATCAAGGAAAAACCGATGGGAAAGGGGGACAGGGCATGGAACACAAGCAGCAGCTGGAACTGGCGCAGGTGCTGAAGCTTTCCCCGACGCTGCTCCAGTCCATGGGAATTTTGCAGATGACCACCTTGGAACTGGAGGAGTACCTCCAGGACCTGGTCCCTGGAGAACCCGGTGATGGAGGAGACGCCAGGGGCCCGGGAGACCGCTTGGGACGCCTTTGCCAGCCGGGTGCCCTGGTTGGCCGGGGAGAGGATTGCCTCCGGCGGACCGGCGGTGGGGGAACCTGGCCGGCGGGACCGGGAACCGGAGTCCTTGGCGTTTTTCCTGGCGGAGCAGTTGGACCGGCAGGGGCTGGACCAGCCCTTGCTGGCGGTGTGCCGGTACCTGGTGGACTTGCTGGACGACCACGGCCGGCTGGATCCGGGGATCTGGCGGACCTGACCCAGGCCGGGGTGCCGGAGGCCCTGCTGGAGGAGGGGGGGTTGCCGCCCTGCAGTCCCTGGACCCGGCGGGGGTGGGGGCTCGAGCGCCGGGGAGAGCCTGGCCCTCCAGCTGAAGCGGCAGCCGGGAGACCATCGGGTGGCCCTGGCCATCTGTGAGAAAGGGCTGGATCTGCTGGCCCGGGAACAGTACGGGGCCTTGGCCCGGCGGCTGGGGGTGCCCAGAAAGCAGGTGGAAGCGGCCGCCCAGGCCATCCGAGCCCTGGACCCCAACCCTGTGGGGGGCGTGGGCAGTCCAAGGGGGGAGACCAGTACCTCCGCCCCGATGCCTGGGTGGCGGAGATCGACGGGACCTTGCAGGTCTTTGTGAACCAATGGGACCTGCCCCAGTTCCACCTCAGCCCGGCCTTACCTGCAGATGGCCCGGGGAGGACCCCGGCGGCGAGGCGGCGGACTACCTCCGCCAGAAGATTCAGCAGGCCCGGTGGGTGCTGCAGTGCGTCCGCCGGCGGCAGGAGACCCTGACGCGGTGCCTCACCGCCTTGGTGGCGGCCCAAGAGGACTTTTTCCGGGGAGGACTTCGGTGCCGGGGCCTTTGCTGGGGCGGGAGCTGGCGGAGACCTTGGGCCTGCATCCCTCTACGGTGAGCCGCACGCTGGGACACAAGGCCCTGCAGTGCCGCCAGGGGGTCTTTCCCCTGGGCTGGTTCTTTTTGGCCGGGCGGTGGGGGAGGGGCTCTCCCCCAAGGGGTCCAGGCCCGCATTGCCCAGCTGGTGGCGGAGGAGGATTCCCGATGTCCCTACAGCGACCAGGAATTGATGGAACGCCTCCAGGCGGAGGGCATCCCCGTGGCCCGGCGAACGGTGGCCAAGTACCGCCAAGGCACTGGGACTGCCGCCGTCCTACCGGGAAACGAACACCCCGGCAGCAACGCTGCCGGGGGTGGCTTTTGGGAGAGGGGAGTGCCTCCCCCCTGGGATTTGTATGGAGTTCAACAGAAACGAAAGGGGAAAACCCGGGCGGGAGGCAATGGGAGCATCCTCCCGCCCGAGACATTCCTAATGGGAGAGTAGGGCCAATGCGTCAGACTTGGCAGGGATTATTCGTTGCCCATGGTGGCGAACATGGCAGCAGCCCGCTCTTCCTTGGGCACTTTGCGGCGCTGGACGCTGTTGCCCAGGTAGAGGATGATGCCGATGGCCATCCAGACCAGGAAGATGATCATGGCCATGGTACCCATGTAGCAGGGGGAGGTGGGGATGAAGAACATCACCCAGATCACGGTCATCACGATACCGCCAAACCAAGCGGTGGGGGTGCCGCCGACGATCTTATAGGGCCGGGGCAGGTCGGGCTCGGTCTTCCGCAGACGGATCAGGCAGAAGCAGGTGATGGCCCAGGAGGTCAGACAGGCGGTGCCGGAGAAGGAGGTCAACGGCTCGATCAAACCGACGCCCAGGAAGGGGCCGGCTGCCGACAGGACAGCGCAGAGGATGATGCCGTTGGTGGGCACGCCGTTCTTGGGGTTCTGCTTTGCCAGAGCCTTGGGCACCAGGTTGGCACGGGCCAGGCACATGAGCAGACGAGGGGCGGCCACATAGAAGCCGTTCCAGGTGGTCAGCAGGCCAGCCAAGGTGCCGATGAGGATGACGATATACAGCACCCGGCCGATGGCGCCGCCGTAAGCGTTCAGCAGCAGGTTGGACACGGCGGGAGAGTCCACATCCAGGAAGTCCTGCCAGGGAGCGGCTGCGCCCAGGACGAACAGAGCCAAAGCATAGAACAGAGCGGCCACGGCCACGGCCATCACCACGGCCTTGCCCACGTCCTTGACGTCGCCGGAGGCGTCCTCCACGGCCTGGGGAATGGTCTCAAAGCCGCACATAAAGAAGGGGGCCGAGGTCATGATGGCTAGGATACCGCCGAAGATGCTGCTGTGGTTGGCATCGTTGACGTTTTCATAGATGGGCTGCAGGTTGTCAAAGTCAAACTTGAAGATGCCGGAGATGATGCCAATGGCCGCTGCTGCCAAGAGGATGACAGTCATGACCTTCTGGAACCAGGCAGCGGAGACCGCGCCCTTGGCGTTGGCCCAGGTGATGATGGCGGTGACCACCAGACCGATGATCAGGCCACCCAGGTAGACATCGCCGCCGTTCAAGGTGTACAGCGGAGTGTCACCCCGGACGCCGGGGATGATCATAGACAGCACGTCGGTGACGTAGATGGCTTCCCAGGGAAGCATAAAGATGAACGCACCGAAGGCGGCCCACCCGGAGATGATGGATGCCGTCTCTCCGAAGGCACGGTAGGCGAAAGCCGCACCGCCGCCGGCCACGGGGAGCATGGGGGTCAGTTCGCAGTAGCACAGGGCCACAGGGGTGAGAATGACCAGAACCATCAGGTAACCGATGGCGGCGGGAATGGGGCCGCCGCTGTTGGCCATCCAGTTGTTCAGGAGAGGGCCCAGCCCACGCCCACGATGGCGCCGAAACCGATGGTAAAGAAGTCAAAGGAACTTAAGCCCTTGGTCTCAGGATTGTTGCTCATAAAACACCTCTTTTTCTCAGTCGGGGTGGAAAATCTCTATTTGGTTTTCAAGGTTGCCTGTCCAAGGGGGAGGGGACCCTCCCCCTTGGACAGGGGGATTGGCTCGGGTTTCTGGGGATTACTTCAGGCAGGTCTGGATGGCCTTCTCCAGAATGTTCAGGCCGCATTCCAGCTGCTCATCGGTGATGACCAGGGGCGCCAGGAAGCGGATGACTTGGCCCCAACGGCCGGAGTTTTCTACCATCAGGCCGTTCTTGGCGCACTCTTGGACGATGGCGGAGACCAGCTCGCCGTTGGGCTCCTTGGTCTTCTTGTCCTTGACGAACTCCAGGCCGATCATGGCGCCCATGCTGCGGACGTCGCCGATGACCTCGTACTTTTCCTTCCACTGGTTGTAGCGGTCGGTGACGATCTTGCCGATTTCCAGGGAACGGTCGGCCAGGTGGTCCCGCCCATGATTTCGATGGTCTTCAGGGGCGGCGGCGCAGGCCACAGCGTTGCCGCAGAAGGTGCCGCCGATGGTGCCGGCGGGGACGGCCTGCATAATCTCTTCCCGGGCCACGATGGCGCTGATGGGCATACCAGCGGCGATGGACTTGGCGGTGGCCAAAATGTCGGGCTGGACGCCGGCTTCGGCCCAGTACTCGGTGGCGAACATCCGGCCGGTACGGCAGAAGCCGCTCTGCACTTCGTCGGCGATGAGGAGGATGCCGTGGTCGTCGCAGACCTTCCGCAGGGCCTTCACCCAGGCGATGGGGGGGGATGAAGCCGCCCTCGCCCTGGAGGGGCTCCACCACGATGGCGGCCACGGTGTCGGCGGCGGTGCCTTCCTCGAAGACGTCATAGATGCTGTTGATGTAGTACTGGATGGCCTCTGCTTCGGTCATCTCAGCGGGGTTGCGGTAGAAATAGGGGAACTGTGCACGATACACGCCCTCAGCCAGGGGCCCATGTCGGTGGCATAGGCCTTCTTGGCGGTCATGGTCATGGTCAGCAGGGTGCGGCCATGGAAGGCGCCGGTGAAGGTGATGATGTTGGGACGCTTGGTGTAGCCGCGGGCCACCTTGACGGCGTTCTCGTCGGCCTCGGCGCCGGAGTTGGCGAAGTAGGCACGCTTCTTGTCGCCCTTGACAGGGACGATGGCGGCCAGCTTCTCGGCTAGGGCCACATAGCCTTCGTGGGTGACGATGTTGAACATGCCGTGGAAATACTTTTCAGACTGGGCTTTCACGGCCTCCACGATTTCGGGATGGGAGTAGCCGATGTTCAGCACGCCCACGCCGCCGATCCAGTCCAGGAAGCGGTTGCCGTCTACGTCTTCCAGCATGGCGCCCTCGCCCTTGGCGATGACCACGGATAGACGCAGCGGATGGCGTCAGGGACCACGTCGGCGCGGCGGTCGATGATGGCCTGGGCCTTGGGACCGGGCAGGGTTTCGGTGATGATCTTGGGCAGGTCAGTACGTAACATTTTGCAATTCCGTCCTTTCTTTTTTCTTTTTCCTTGTTGCTCATTTCAGATAAGAAGTAGATGGTAGGGATGCGATATCTGTTCACGGCATACCGTGAGACATTTGAGGGGAGAGCTTAATAGAGACTGGTGTAGATGTCCAGAATATCCTGCCGGCTCAGGGGTACGAAGTTGTTGTTCAGCAGGCGCTGCTGGTTGGCGATGACGGAGTCGGTGAACTCCTCCAGCTCGCTCTCCTTCATGCCGTACTCGTGGAGGGCTTTTTTTTGGGCAGCAGGGTGTTCAGCAGATCCTCCAGGGCTTCATAGACCTTGTCCACGTCACAGCCCAGGATGCCGGCCATGTAGGCGTTGAGCTTGGCGATGGCCCCGTCGGTGCGGATGGACATGTATTTCTTCATGACGCCGGTGAACATGGCGTAGTTGGACTCCCCCGTGGGGCACATGGTAGGCGGCGCCCAGGGGGTAGCTCAAAGCGTGGACCGCGGCGCAGCCGGCGTTGCCAAAGGCGATGCCGCCGTAGGTGCTGGCCAGGAGGAAGTCCTGAGCAGAGGGATGCGGGCCTCGGCGCCCTTGTCCCGGATTTCCATGTAGCCCTTTGAGGATGATCTCAATGGCCTTGTACCCAAAGAGCTCGGTGATGGGGTTGGCTTTGGGGGAGAGGCTGGACTCGATGGAGTGGATGAGGGCATCGATGGAACTGGTGGCGAAGACGGACAGGGGCAGGGTCTTCAGCAGCTCGGGGGACCAGCACGGCCTTGTCGCCGAACATGCAGGGGGCGCCCAGACCCTTCTTGGTGTTCAGGGAGATGAGAGCCAGAATGGAGAGGTTGGTGACCTCGCTGCCGGTGCCGCAGGTGGTGGGCACCAGGATGAGCTCCTTCCCCTTTTCCAGGGGGATCTTGCCGTCATACAGGTCCAGGATGGGGGTAACGGTCTTGAGGCTAAGCACCTTGGCGATGTCCACCACGGTGCCGCCGCCGACGGCGACGATCCGGGTGACGTCCTTGGGCATGTCGTTGTAGATGGCGGTGACCATTTCGTCCGAAGGCTCACCGGCGCCGTACTTCTCCTGGAAGATGGTGGGGCAGGAGAGGTTCAGAGGGCCAAAGTAGGGATCATAGATATACTGGTTGGTGAGGATCAGATCCTTGGGCCCCAGTTCCAGGGCCTGGGCAAGCTCTGCGCAGGTGTCGCAAATCTGAATGGTGGGCTTTACTTCAAATTGGGTCATGGGATAGCACCTCAACTTTCTTGGGGGATGGTTGGGATTAGTAGTCTCTGGGATACCGGCGGCGGAACTCAGCCCGCAGTTCATCCCGGAAGTCGGGGTGGGCGATGGCGATGAGTTCCTCGGCCCGCTGCCGGAGGTTCTTGCCCCGGAGCTGGGCGATGCCGTACTCGGTGACCACGTAGTTCACGTCGTTGCGGGAGGTAGTGACGGCGGAGCCCTGGTCCAGGAAGGGGACGATCTTGAGATCTTGCCGCCGCCGGTGGTGGAGGGCATGGCCATGATGGCCCGGCCGCCCTTGCTCATATTGGCCCCCCCGGACGAAGTCGATCTGGCCGCCTACGCCGGAGATCTGCCGCAGGCCGGCGGAGGTGGACACCACCTGGCCCATGATGTCGATCTGGACGCAGGAGTTGATGGACACCAGATTGTCGTTCTGGGCGATGACGTAGGGGTCGTTGACGTACTGCACGGGGTACATGGCCACGGCGGGGTTGTTGTCCACGTAGTCATAGAGGCGGCGGGTGCCCATGAGGAAGGTGGCCACGCTCTTGCCCCGGTGGAGGGTCTTCTTCTGGTTGGTGATGTTGCCGGCCTCCACCAGCTCCACCACGCCGTCGGAGAACATCTCCGAGTGGATGCCCAGGTCATTCTTCTCCTTCAGGAAGAGGAGGACGGCGTCGGGGATGGCGCCGATGCCCAGCTGAAGGGTGTCGCCGTCCCGGATGAGTTGGGCCACGTTCTTGCCGATGCCCCGCTCCACGTCCCGGATCTTGGGGGCGCCAGCTCGATGACGGGCAGGTCGGTCTCCACGATGCAGTCCAGCTGGGTGACGTGGAGGAAAGCATCCCCCAAGGTGCGGGGCATCTGCTTGTTCACCTGGGCGATGACCAGGTCGGCCACCTCGGCGGCGGTTTTGGTATAGTCCACCGAGACGCCCAGGCTGACGTAGCCGTGCTCATCGGGGGGAGACCTGGATCATGGCCACGTTGGGATGGAGGATCTCCTCCAGGACGGAGGGGATCTCCGAGAAGAACACGGGGGTGAAATCGGCCCGGCCCTCCGCGGCGGCGGCCCGGGTGGTGGCCCCAGGAAAAAGCTGTTGTGGTGGAAGTTGCGGTCATACTCGGGCTTGCAGTACTCTGCCTTGCCCATGGCCACCATGTGGACGATCTCCACGTTTTCATACTGGTCGGCGTTGGCCACCATGGCATCCAGAATGGGACGGCTCGCCGGTGGCGTGGGCCACCACGACGCGGTCGCCAGATTGGATGCGGCGGACGGCCTCTTCCGCGGAGCAGCAGTGTTCTTGGTACCAGGTTTTCCAATCCATATGGGGTTCCTCCTTCTTAGCCCTGGTCGTGGGCCCGGGCGCGTTGCATCATCGCCCGGGCCTGGGCCAGCAGGGAATCGTCCACGGTGTGGACCAGGATGACCTCTTTCAGATCTGGAAGCAGAGGCATCAATTGTCCCTCAATGAGGGTTTCGTTGGTCATGGTGGCGGCGGGGCAGCCGGCGCACTGACCCAGCATCCGCAGGCGGAGGATGCCGTCCTGGAAGCTCACCAGTTCGGCGTCGCCTCCGTGGGCACGGAGGGCGGGGCGGACCAGTTCATCCAGCAGTTGTTCCAGTTTCGTGGTTGAAGTCATCGGGTTTGCCTCCTGTTTCGTGGGGGATTCCAAGTTAAGTTGCTTCGTTAGTCTTCTTTTTACGTGGGCGATGCGCTTGGCCAGCAGCTTCTTGCCCTCGATGTCACCCTGGCGGGCGATCATGACCCGCTGGGCCTGGGAGAGCCAGCCCCGTGGAGGGACTCGGTGCGGTAACCCACAGCCCCGGCGCCCAGGGAGAGGTTCTCAATGAGGCGGAGGATGCGCATGCGGTTTTCGGCGGTGGTGCCGGTGCCGTTCTTCATGTACTTCTGGACCCAGGGGCCGGTGAACTCGCCCTTGAGGTCGGCGTCGGACAGGCAGGTGCCCACAGCGCCGCCGGCCAGGTCTTCGGCGATCCGGGCCATCTCGTAGGGGAAGCGGGTGACGTTCTGCTTGCAGACGTTGGCCAGCAGGAGGTTGATGAGGTAGTTGCCGGAGGCGGTCTTGGTGCCCTCGGCGGAACATGCGATGCCGCAGGAATACATGGTCTCGTTGAGGTGGATCATCTCGATGATCTTATCCTTGATGTGGCTGGCCTTGGGCACGCCGTTGTAGTCTGCGGCCACGGCAGCGGCGCCGATGAGCACGTCGCCCACGCCCACCTTGCAGCCGCCGTAGCTCTGACGGTGGTAACCGGCGAAGCGCTCCACCAGCATGGTGGCGAACTCGGTCTCGCCGTTGAGGTAGATGTTCTCGTTGGGGATGAACACGTCGTCAAAGACCACCAGCAGCTCCACGCCGCCGAACTGGGCGTTGCCCACGTCGATGTCGGTGCCTTCCAGCTTGCGGGTGTCGCAGCTCTGGCGGCCGACGATCATGAACAGGCCTTCGGCGTTGGCGGGGGCGGAGAAGGAGATGGCATAGTCCTTGTCATCGGGACCCATGGCCTGGGTGGGCATCACCAGCACCTGGTGGGAGTTGCACATGCCGGTCTGGTGGGCCTTGGCACCTCGGACCACGATGCCGTCGGGCCGGCGCTCCACCACCCGCATGAACATATCGGGGTCCTCCTGCTTGTGGGGGGGCAGGGAACGGTCGCCCTTGGGGTCGGTCATGGCGCCGTCGATGGTCCAGTCCTTCTGCTGGGCCTCGGTGAGGAACTTCAGGAAGTTCTCGTGGTACTTGGTGCCGTACTTCTGGTCTACCTCATAGGAGGTGCTGTAGACGGCGTTGATGGCGTCCATGCCTACGCAGCGCTGGAAGCAGGCGCCGGTGGCCTGGCCCAGCAGGCGCTGCATCTTGACCTTTTTGATGAGGTCGTCGGTGGACTGGTGGATGTGGGTGAAGCGGTTGATCTTTTCCCCGGTGAGGTGGGAGGTGGCGGTCATCAGGTCCTGGTAGTGGGGGGCCTGGGCCAGGTCGTAGGTCATCTTTACGGAGTTGACGGAGGGGGCGGAGGATGGGGTCGTCCACGGGGTTCTCCACCTTTTGCCAAACATATACACGCGCAGGTTCAGGGCCCGCAGGCTCTCGACATATTCATTACCGGTCATCAGTGCCATAGTAGATACTTCCTTTCTTTTTCTGCTCGGTGATTTTTTCAGGATACATTGCCAAACTCTTGTGTACCTCGTTGTCAGCGAAGGGAGGAGGATTGGCAGGTCTGCCCCAATATACAAGCAATTTGTGTGCCAACTTGAATTATTTTTTGCTTTTTCAGAAAAAAGAGAAAACACGAAAAAGAGGAAAAAAACCTCCCGGAATATCCGCCCCGCCTTGCGGATGTTCCGGGAGATTTTTCAAAAAAATGGAAAAAGAGGAAAGAAAATATCGGGTTAGCATTGGCGAATTAGACGAAAAACCCATTCAAATTTGAAACGAGCATCAAAAAATGAAACAAGATAGGGCGGGCCCTCTCGGGGAAGGGCGTTTTAAAAATGAATCACCTATTCCTTCGGGGGAAAGGAGCCCCAGGGCTTGGTACTTTTTTCTTCCGGCGGAGGAAGGTGGCCGGGTCCATCTGGGCCAGCCGGGCGGGCGGCCCGAAGGGAAGGGGCCTGGGCCAGGGCCTGGGCGATGAGGGCGGCCTCAAAACGGTCCACCTGGGTTTGGAGGGGTTCCCCGGTGAGGGTGGGGGCGGGGGCAGGCGCGGCGGTATCCTGTGTGGGGGGCGCCGTAGGTGGGGGGAGATGGTCCGAGGGGCGTGGAGGGTGCTGCCGTCCAGGATGGCCAGGTCTTGGGGTTGGATTTGCTCGCCGTCGCTCATAATGAAGGCGCGCTCCATGACGTTGCGCAGTTCCCGACGTTGCCTGGACCAGTTGTACTGGAGGAGGAGGGCCTCGGCCCCGGGGGGTGAGGGATTTCTTGTGCTCATAGGTCTGGTTGAGCTCGTCGATCACCGAGCGGGCCAGTTTGGGAATGTCCAACTTCCGCTCCCGCAGGGGCGGGACACGGACGGGAAAGACGCTGAGGCGGTAGTAGAGGTCCTCTCGGAAGGTGCCCTCGGTGACGCATTTTGCAGGTCCCGGTTGGTGGCGGCGATGACCCGGACGTCGATGGAGATGGGTTTGCTGCCCCCCACCCGGGTGAGTTCCCGCTCCTGGAGGACCCGGAGGAGCTTGGTTTGGGTGGCCAGGAGAGTTCCCCCACCTCGTCTAGGAAGATGGTGCCCCTCGTTGGCCACCTCGAAGAGGCCGGCCTTCCCCTCCCGGTTGGCGCCGGTGAAGGCACCCCGCTCGTAGCCGAAGAGTTCGCTTTCGGCCAAACTCTCTGGGATGGCACCGCAGTTGACCCGGATGAAGTTCTTCCGGGCCCGGGGGAGTGCTGATGGATGTAGGAGGCGATGCGCTCCTTACCGGCACCGGTCTCCCCTTGGATGAGGATGACCGTGTCCAGCTGGGCGGCCCGGCCTACGATGCGCAGCAGGTTTAGGGTGGCGGGGTCCTCGGCCACCATTTGGGAGGAGCCCAGCAGTTGGTTGCGGATGACCTCAATCTCCTGCTGGTACCGGGAAGAAAGGCGGCGCTGCTGGTCCAGGGTCTCCTGGAGGGAGACCAGTTCGGAGATGTCCCGAACGTTGGTGACCACCAGGCAGACCTGGTCGTTCTCATCATAAATGGGGGTGCTGGTGACCAGGGCCTGCTTGCCGGTGACGAAGGACTGGTTGGCGGTGTAGGAGTGGCCGATCTCCAGGGCCTGGAGGGTGGCGGAGTTGGAGATGAGGCCCCGGCGGACCAGTTCATCCATGGGGATACCCAGCACGTCCTGGGCGGACAGGCCGGAGATGACCTCATAGGAATGGTTGACCCAGATGGGCACCGCCTGGCCGTTGGTGATGAAAAATGCCATCAAAGGAGCTCTCCAGAATGGCGAAGAAGCAGGGCAGGGCAGCTGGCCAGCTGGCTGGGCACGGTGGGAAGGGAGGGGTTTTTGGGGAGATAGACGCGGTCGCGTTCCATGAAATCACCTCGCTGTTCTGCTCCCTACTTTAATATAGGAGGGAAGGCAATGTCAATGGGAGGGGGGCCTTAGAGCGGGGGAGACGGTGCCGGAAGAGGAAAAATCTTAGAAAAATCAAAAATTTGCAATGACGTGTACGAAAACGTCCCCGTAGAAGGGTGTTCCAGGGGTGGTTGAGGAGGGATGCCGATGAAAACGGAAGGATTGGCACGGCAGCAGGTGCTGCGGAGATGATGGACCTGGCCATGGGCCGGGCCAACGACGCGGTGAAGCTGGCCTACCTGGACCAGGATGGCTTGAGCCAGATCGACGGGCTGGATCTGCGGTGCCTGACGGAGTTCAAGCGCAGCAGCAACGGGGCGGTGGAGGTCAAACTCACCGACCGGGTGGCGGTGCTGGAGAAGCTCCTGGAGCAGCAGAAGGCGGAGGAGGAGGACGGTTTGGGGGCCTTCCTGGAGGCCATGGACCGGCCGGCGGCCCCGGAGGGGATGTGTTCCCAGCGGTGAGACTGCAATTTTCGGACAGGCAGAAGCAGGTCCTGGGGTGGTGGAGCCGGGGCTCCCCCACCGGGACCGGGACGCCATTGTGTGCGACGGGGCGGTGCGCAGCGGGAAGACCCTGTGCCTGGGGCTGTCCTTCTTCCTGTGGAGCATGAGCCGGTTCCGGGGGCAGCAGTTTGCCCTGTGCGGCAAGACCACGGAATCGGTGCGGCGGAACCTGCTGGCCTCGGTGCTGCCGGTGCTGGGCGGGTTGGGGTTTCAGTGGGAGGAACAGCGGGGACGGAACCGGCTGACGGTGCGGTATGGCCGGGCGGGAGAACACCTACTTCCTCTTTGGGGGATGGACGAGGGCAGCGCCGCCCTGATCCAGGGGATCACCCTGGCGGGGGTGCTGCTGGACGAGGTGGCCCCTGATGCCCCGGTCCTTCGTGGAGCAGGCCTGCGCCCGGTGCTCGGTGACGGGGGCCAAGTTCTGGTTCTCCTGCAACCCGGCGGGGCCGGGGCACTGGTTTTACCGGGAATGGATCTGCAAGGCGGAGGAACGGAACCTTCTCCACCTGCGGTTTCGGATGGAGGACAACCCCACCCTCTCCCCGGAGACCCGGCAGCGGTATGAGCGGACCTTTCAGGGGGCCTTTTACCGGCGGTTCATCCTGGGGGAGTGGACGGCGGCAGACGGCTGGTGTACGACTTCTTTGACGAGGGGATGGTACAGCCGGTGCCCCAGGGGCCGGCCCGGCATGGTGGATCCTCTCCTGCGACTACGGGACGGTGAACCCCACTTCCATGGGGCTGTGGGGGGAGTACGGCGGGGTGTGGTACCGGGTGGCGGAGTACTACTACGACGCCCGCCAGCCCGGCATGGGCAGCAGACCGACCAGGAGTATGCCCAGCGGCTGGCGGAGCTGGCCGGGGGGCGGGCCATTGAGGCGGTGGTGGTGGATCCGTCGGCGGCCTCCTTTCTGGAGACGCTGCGCCGGCGGGGTGGAACGTGCGCAAGGCGGACAACGAGGTGCTCTCTGGCATCCGGCGCACGGCGGATGCCCTGAAGAACGGGCGCATTGTGATCTGTGAGCCCTGCCAGGATGCCATCCGGGAGTTTGGGTCCTACTGCTGGGACCTACATTCCGGGGACCAGGACCGGTGCGCAAGGAGGATGACCACGCGATGGACGAGATCCGTTACTTTGTGGCCACGGTGGTGAGCCCCGCGGAGCGGGGGCGTCATTTTACGCGGGGTATGTGGAGCGGCCCCGCTGAGGAAAGGAGGAAACCATGGGATTTTGGAACAGGCGGCCGAAGGAGGAGACCCCACCGCCGGCCCCGCCCCAGCTGCGGCCGGCGGAGCGGCACCCCTTCGCCTTGATCGATGGGTATGTTCCCCTGCACGAGCCGGCCTTTGACCTGTACCGGGCCATTCGCGAGGCGGTGCCGGTGGTGGACGCGGCCATTCGGGAGTTGGTGCGCTTGGCCGGCGGCGTGGGGGGTGACCTGCCCGGACAAGGGGGTGGAGGCAGCGCTGAACCACTTCCTGCGCACGGTGCCGGCGGGTGGAACCAGCAGGGCATCCAAGCCTTTTGGACTGTTACCTGGACTGCCTGCTCACCTGCGGCCGGGCGGTGGGGGAGATCAACCTCCAGGACCAGGTGGAGGAGGCCCGGGCGGCCCTCTACCGCCAACAGGCCCGTAAGCAGCTGGAGGGGGAACAACCCACCCGGCCCAGCCAGGCGCCACCGAAAAACGCATGGAGAGGAGGAAACCCATGGAGACAGTACGGAAACAGACCAGAACCCAAGCTGACCCTGTGGAGGGGGGGGGAGCTGGCGGCCATCAATGCCCTGGGGAACACCAGCTTGACGGCAGAGGGAGGTGTACCCCTTCGGGGTGCGGCTGTGTGACAACCAGACCGACCGGGACCTGGAGTACTTCGCCCGGGCGGATTTGGAGCAGCTGGCAGCGCTCTTTGTGGGAAAGACGGGGATCTTTGACCACAGCTGGAGCGCCAAGGACCAGCGGGCCCGGATCTACCGCACGGAGCTGGTGGAGGAGCCCGGGGTGGTCACCGAGGCCGGGGAGCCGGGGTGCTACCTGAAGGGCTATGCCTACATGCTCCGCACGGCGGAGAACGCGGGGCTCATTGCGGAGATCGAAGGGGGGATCAAGAAGGGAGGTCAGCGTCAGCTGCGCGGTGCGCCGGCAGGTGTGCTCCATCTGCGGCCATGACATCCACGACCGAGGCCAGTGCAGCCACGGGAAGGGACAGGTCTATGGGGGAGAAGCGGTGCATCGTGCGCCTGGCAGAGCCCACAGACGCCTTTGAATGGTCCTTCGTGGCGGTGCCTGCCCAGCCCAGGGCAGGGGTGGTGAAGGGCTTCCAGCCGGGAACCACCTTGCGGCAGGCCCCTGGCGGCCCAGGCCTATGGCCTGTACCTGGAGAGTGCATGGACCCGGAAGCAGTGCTTTCCCCAGACCGCCACCGGGGAGGATTTGGACAGGACGCTTTTCTCCGGGGCATTACCCGGCTGCCGGCCAGCCGGGCGGCGGGGGGGACCCTGCGGTTCTCCGTCCAGACGGCGGGGACGGCGGACCTGCCCATCCCCCAGGGGACGGTGTGCCCTGACAGCGGGCCTGGTGGCCTTTGCCACCACCCAGGAGGGGGCGCTGGCCGCGGGCAGACCCAGGTGGACCTCCTTGCCCAGGCGGTGGAGCCCCCCCCCGGGGGAACGTGCCTGCGGGGACGGTGCAGACCATGTCGGTGGCGCCGGTGGGCATTGCCGCCTGCACCAACCCGGTCCCCTTCACCGGCGGCCGGGAAGAGGAGGGGGGACGAGGCCCTGCGGGAGCGGGTCCTGGCCACCTACCGCCAGCTGCCCAACGGGGCCAACAAGGCCTACTATGCCCAGCAGGCCCTGGGGGCGGAGGGGTGACGGCGGTGACCGTCCTGCCCAAGGCCCGGGGGCTGGGCACGGTGGACGTGGTGGTCACCGGGCCCAACGGCCTGCCGGGGGAGGACCTGGTGGACCAGGTCCAGGCCGTCCTAGAGGCCCAGCGGGAGATCGCCGTGGACCTCCAGGTCCGGGCCCCACGGCGGTGACGGTGAACCTGGTGCTGTCGGTGCAGCCCCAGGCGGGGCTGCTGCCGGGGCCGGTGCTGGCCCGGGTGGAGGAGGCCCTGGAGACCTGGTTTGACGGGACCATGCTGGGCCAGGACGTGCTGCTGGCCAAGATCGGCCAGCGCCTCTTCCAGGTGGAGGGGGTGGCCAACTATGCTATTGAGGGCCCCCTCCGGCGATGTGTCCATCGACGAGGACGAGCTGCCGGTGCTGGGGACCCTCTCGGTGGAGGAGATGTGAGATGGGACACGCACAGCAACTGCGGGATCTGCTGGCCCCCTGGGGGTCTACCGGTGGGAGGGACCTTCCAGTGGGGGGAGCTGCAGAGCCAGGGGGGGCGGCCCTGGATCAGGTGGCGGAGGAATTGGAAGACACCCAGCAGGAGATGCACCTGGCCACCGCCCAGGGGGAGGGGGCTGGACCGGATTTTGTCCCTCCTGGGCCGGGAGCGGGGGGGGCGTCTGTGGAGGACCTGCGGGCCACCGCCGCTGCCCTGCTGCGGATTGGCGGGGGGAGCTTCACCCTGGCGGCCATGAACGACACCCTTCGGGGCTGCGGCCTGCCCGCCAGGGTGGAGGAGACGGGGACCCCTTGAAGCTGAAGGTGATCTTCCCCCAGGCTGCGGGAATCCCCGCTGGGTTTGCCCAGATCCAGGCCAGGGTAGAGGACATCCTGCCCTGCCACGTACAGGTGGAGTACCAGTTCGGGGGAGGCAGGTGATGGTCACGCCCCCATCCCCCCCAAGGGGGGATGGGGGCGTGACCATGGAGAGAGACACAAGTTCTGGTGCCCAAGTCACAGACCGGCCCCCAAACTTTGTGCAATAATTTACCTGTCGAAGTCTTGACGGCAGAGGACGGCAAGACTATAATGTGGATGTTGTCCCCAAAGGGGCACAAAGATGATGTGTTACCGTTTTTGTAATAAGTACAAGATGTGACATCATGTGAAATCTTTTCAGCGAAGGAGAGTCGCTCTATGACCATCGTGCAGCAGATTCGGAAACGGGACGGAAGAGTGGTCCCCTTCCATGAAAATAAGATCGCGGATGCCATCAATAAGGCCTTTGTGGCCACCTATAAGCCCGGGTACGAGGAGACTGCTGCCAAGCTGGCCCATGAGGTGGCCTCTGTGCTGGAGGTGGAAGGGAAGGATTGCCCCGAGGTGGAGCACATCCAGGACATCGTGGAGCGGGTGCTGATGGACAACGGCTATGTCCAGACTGCCAAGGCCTATATCCTCTACCGCTCCGAGCGTAGCCGGCCCGGGAGATGAACACCCGCCTCATGAAGATCTATGAGGACATCACCTTCTCCTCCGCCAAGGACAGCGACATCAAGCGGGAGAACGCCAACATCGATGGGGACACCGCCATGGGCACCATGCTCAAGTACGGCAGCGAGGGGTCCAAGCAGTTCTACCAGATGTTCGTCATGAAGCCCGAGCACGCTCGGGCCCATGCCAGCGGGGACATTCACATCCACGACATGGACTTTGCCCCCATGGGCACCACCACCTGCACCCAGATCGACCTGATCAAGCTCTTTGACGGGGGGCTTTTCCACCGGCCACGGCACCCTGCGGGAGCCCAATGACATCGCTTCCTACACCGCCCTGGCCTGCATTGCCATCCAGTCCAACCAGAACGACCAGCATGGCGGGCAGTCCATCGTGAACTTCGACTACGCCATGGCCATCGGGGTGCGGAAGACCTTCAAGCGGATCTACCGCCAGAACCTGGCCCGGGCCGTGATGCTGCTGGAGGGGGGAGCGACCCCGAGAGTGCCATCAAGGCAAACCTCCAGAAGATCGAGGCTGAGACCGGCCTGTACCCCAAACTGGAGGACTGCGAGGCCTACTTTGAGGCAGAACTCCCCTTCCTGCTGGAGCACTACAGCCAGGACGAGGCAGAGATGCGCAAGTGCCAGAAGTTTGCCCACGCCCGGGCCTGTAAGGAGACAGACCGGGCCACCTACCAGGCAATGGAGGCCTTTGTTCATAACCTCAACACCATGCATTCCCGCGCCGGCGCCCAGATCCCCTTCAGCTCCATCAACTACGGCATGGACACCACCCCCGAGGGGCGGATGGCCATGAAGAACGTCCTGCTGGCCACCGAGGCCGGCCTGGGCAACAGGGGAGACCCCCATCTTCCCCATCCAGATCTTCCGGGTGAAGGAAGGGGTCAACTACAACCCCGGAGAGCCCAACTATGACCTGTTCCAGCTGGCCATCCGGTGCTCGGCCAAGCGGCTGTTCCCCAACTTCTCCTTTATCGACGCCCCCTTCAACCTGCAGTACTACAAGGAGGGCCACCCGGAGACCGAGATCGCCTACATGGGCTGCCGCACCCGGGTCATCGGCAATGTGGTGGACCCGGACCGGGAGATCTGCAACGGCCGGGGAACCTCTCCTTCACCACCATCAACCTGCCCCGTTTGGGCATCAAGGCCAAGGGGGATTTGAACGCCTTCTTTGAAAGCCTGGACCATATGATTGACCTGTGCGTGGACCAGCTGCTGGAGCGGTTTGAGTTCCAGTGCCGGAAGAAAGTGAAGAACGCCCCCTTCCTCATGGGGGCAAGGGGTGTGGATCGACTCGGACAAGCTGGACTGGGACGACGAGGTCCGGGAAGTCCTGAAGCACGGCACCCTGTCCGTGGGCTTCATCGGCCTGGCAGAGACCCTGAAGGTCCTCATCGGCGAGCACCACGGGGAGAGTGAACGGGCCCGGGTGCTGGGGCTGGAGATCATCGGCCACATGCGGGCCCGGATGGACGAGGAGAGCAAGAAGCGCAACCTGAATTTCTCCCTGCTGGCTACCCCTGCCGAGGGGCCTCCCGGCCGGTTCGTGAAGATCGACAAGGAGAAGTACGGCGTCATCGAGGGGGTCACCGACCGGGAGTACTACACCAACTCCTTCCACGTGCCGGTGTACTATCCCATCTCCGCCTATGACAAGATCGCCATTGAGGCCCCCTACCACGCCCTGACCAACGCCGGCCACATCAGCTATATCGAGATGGACGGCGACCCCACCGGAGAACCTGGGCGCCTTCGAGCGGGTGATCCGCTGCATGAAGGAGAAGGGCATCGGCTACGGCTCGGTGAACCACCCGGTGGACCGGGACCCGGTGTGCGGCTTCTCCGGCATCATCGGGGACCAGTGCCCCGGCTGCGGGCGCCATGAGGATGACGTGCCCTTTGAACGGATTCGCCGGATCACCGGTTACCTGGTGGGCACCTTGGACCGCTTCAACAACGCCAAGCGAGCCGAGGAGCGGGACCGGGTGAAGCACAACGTTTGAGAGAAGCGCCCCCCTCTCTCATTCGTGAATGAAATGTTGCAAAAAAAGAGACCTGATTTCTCAGGTCTCTTTTTTTCTGCAAGTTTTTCCGGCAAAAGAACTGCGGGACAGGGAAAAATTGGGAGGCTTTTCTGAAAAATCATCAAAAATGCAGGAAAAATCCCCGCAAATTCTTTGAAGCAGCTGGGGAAATGCTCTTGCAAAACGAGGGTTATGGGACTATAATTTATGTGATCCTATTTTCATAAGCACGGGGAAAATGAAAGATAAGATAAAAAACTGTAATCTCAAAATTAAAACGGCGGCCAGCCAGATGGTATAGCGCAGGAAAATCAGTCGTGCTCCAGAGAATCCAAGTAGGCTTTCACAGAAGCGTAGTAGATGCGCAGGAACTTGTTGGCGGATGCCATCATGTAGACACGGTATGGCTTGCCTTCAGAGCGTTTCTTGTTCATGAACTGGTAGACCGGCTCATCCATTGGAGCGCATTGCAGGAGGACGCCCATCACCAGAAAAAGTGTCCTGCGCAGGGAGGCAGATCCCCGCTTGGAAATGCTGCGGCTGCGGACATCTATTTGGCCGGATTGGTATGGCGGGGCGTCAATACCCGCAAAGGCCACCAGCGCTTTCTTGGAATGAAAACGGCGCACATCTCCAATTTCAGCTATGAGTTGGGGGCCGAGTGTGGGGCCAACACCAAACATCTCCATCACTCCACCGGATACTCCGGCAGAGAAGCTGCCAGAGACTGCATCTTCTGCTTGAGAGCAGCTAATGCGGCGGAAGTTGCCCGGAGTTGGGAAATGGCCTGTTCTACCAAAAGTTTTGCCGTATCCGTTTTCGGCATGACACCGAAGTGTCCACAGGCGGAGGCATAAATGTCCAGCGCCTTATCTTCGCTGAAATTGTAGCCGTGCTTTCTGCACCACTTCTGGTACTTGGCGGTAAAGGCCTTCTCAGACAGGCCACAGACGCACTCGCAATGCCAAAAAGCAGCGACAAAGTCCACCCACTTCTCGCTGCCATCGGCGCGGGGCGGACTGGTAAACAGGCGGTTTGCGTCTGGGAAAGCGGTGTCCAGCAGGGAGATCAAGTTGTTCTTCAGCATGGTCTGTACTTTGGAATACTGCTGGTACTGCCGGTAGCAGGTCTTCAGCATGAGCCGGGTATCCTCCTCCGGGACATATCTCGGCAGTGTGAGCCAGTGGTCAAGACCGTAGTTGGCCAGCTTCACGGCATCCTTCTTGTCGGTCTTGGCCCGTCTTAAACTGTTGTTCCCGTAGTCATGCACCAGCATTGCATTGACTACCGAGACATAAAGCCCCGCGTCGTGGAGCAGCCAGGCCACCGGCGCATGGTAATTACCCGTGGATTCCATCACCACACGGGTCTCGCCGTCCAGGCTTTTGAGCAGCCCTGCCAGCTCGCTCAGTTCATTGGCGGTGTGACGCACTTCAAAGGGTGAAACCACCACCTCTCCAAAGGGCCGCATGACTGCAATCGTGCTCTTGCCTTTGGAAATATCGATGCCAACGCAGTTCATTCACATTCCTCCAATACCAAGAATCTGCAACCGGAATCCATCTTTTCTCGCTGCCGATTCAATCTATTGTGTGACACGAACTCTCCGACATCCGGTGGTTCAACCTGCTTAAATCGAACGCTGCGGGGGAGAACATCCTGGGCACCGGCTTCTCCTGCGACCTGAACATCAAGATCGGCGCAGGCGCCTTTGTCTGCGGCGAGGAGACTGCCCTCATCGAGTCCATGGAAGGCAAGCGGGGCATGCCGCGGCTCAAGCCTCCCTTCCCTGCCCAGAAGGGCTATTTGGATGAGCCCTCCAACATTAACAACGTGGAGACCTTTGCCAATGTGGCCTGGATCATCAAAACGGCGGCGAGAAATTCGCGGCCATGGGAACAGAAAACTCCAAGGGCACCAAGGTCTTTGCGCTGACCGGCAAGGTCCAGCGGGGTGGTTTGGTGGAGGTGCCCATGGGCAACTCCCTGAAAGACGTTATCTTCGACATCGCCGGGGGCATCAGGACGGCCGGCAGTATAAGGCCGTGCAGATGGGCGGCCCCTCCGGCGTGCATCCCTGCCTCCCTGATGGATACTCCCATTGACTACAAGGCCCTCTCTGCCACGGGCGCCATCATGGGCTCCGGCGGCATGGTTGTCATGGACGACTCCACCTGTATGGTGGGCATGGCCCGGTTCTTCCTGGACTTCACCGCCCGGGAGTCCTGCGGCAAGTGCGTGCCCTGCCGCATCGGCACCACCCGGATGAAGGAAATTCTGGACCGGATCTGCGAGGGCAAGGGCCAGGAAGGGGACATCGAGCTGCTGGAGGAGCTGTGCGTAAGCATCAAGGACGGCGCCCTCTGCGGCCTGGGCCAGACGGCCCCCAACCCCGTCCTTACCACCATCCGCTATTTCCGGGACGAGTACGAGGCCCATATTCGGGACAAGAAATGTCCTGCCCACGAATGTTCTGCCCTGCTGACCATCTCCATCGACCCCGCCAAGTGCACCGGCTGCACCGTCTGCGCCCGGAAGTGCCCGGTGGAGTGCATCAGCGGGGGAGC
>VOFI01001505.1_pt1 | contig 24001 bp, 35 predicted proteins | sample 5384131 | NCBI WGS metagenome assembly VOFI01 (sample SAMN12384728, study PRJNA508395) | human gut metagenome | isolation source: healthy gut H | host: Homo sapiens | reverse complement strand
AACGTAACAATATCATTCTTACGATACTCCATAAAGATTACCATTCTCCTGTCTTTCTTAAGTTAGATTCAAATATTCTGTTAAATCCAAGCCATTCTTTTCTTGCTCTTATCTGCTGCAAAAATCTCGGTAAGAGTCTCCATGCGGGCATCTGTATTATCTGCAAGATTCAAAGCAACTGCCTCTACCATAGCAGGTTTCTTAGGGGGAACCGTACTCAAGTTCGCCATGATGTGCCAGAATACAATGTACCAGCTGGTTCTCCAGATCCAATGGAAAGTCCGGTATCTCCTTAATCAGATCATGAATCATCTGTGCTCCGATTATAATATGGCCCAGAAGCTGTCCTCATCTGTATAATCATTCAGCGGAAAAGAGGAAAGCTCCTTCGTCTTACCAACATCATGAAGAAGTGCTGCTGTGATCAGCAGATCTCGCTTGATCACCGGATAAGCAGATGCCATATAATCACAAAGCCTGGCAACACTTAAAGTATGCTCCATCAGCCCGCCTATAAAGCCATGATGTACGGTTTTGGCTGCGGAATGCTCCTCGAAAGATTTCAAAAATTCTTTATCCTCTATAAACAGTTTCTTCAAAAAGTGTATTCAGATAGGTATTCTTCACAGTGCCGATCATGGCAACCAGCTGGGTATACATATCATCTGTACTGTTTTCACTGACCGGAAGATAGTCTGCCGGATCGTACTCACCCTCGCCTGCTTTGCGCACACGCTTGATATTCAGCTGCATAGCTCCTGCAAAGCTGGTCACGTTAAAAAAGACACGTCCGTTTTCCCAGACTAAATCGTTCAGGATGAACATTTTATGAATTTCCTTTTCACGATTAAGTCTCCGTAAGCAGTGGATTTCGCCTACGCTAAAACCGCGCCTGAAATGGCTCGCTAGAGCAATCACCATTGCCCGAATGCTGTGTACTGTCTGGGACTTATTTGTGCATAGGAACTTTCGACAGGGATAGATTTGCAGGGGGATACCAACTACTTCCCCCATCCCCGTTGTTGTCGTTACTGTTTCTTTTCTTCCCTTTCCATTTTTGGTTTTCCCGATACTTTTTTGACAACGATAGATTAAAAAAAAATCAATAAAGTTGCCAACTGACAGGGATACCAACTAAGATGTTTACCCCCACCCGCGTTGTTGTCGTTACTGTTTCTTTCTTCCCTTTCCAGTAACCAGCGATTTTGCAATGTATATTCGCCGAAGCCGCGCCTCCCTGGTAAACGGAAGCGCCCGTAACTACCTTCAGGACTCCGTTATCACCATGCGAAATGGCCGCTACTGTATCCCAGTAAAAGCCGAATACAAAGGCCAGGTTCCAGGTATGATCCACGACCAGTCTTCCACCGGCTCCACTTTATTCATTGAGCCTCTGGCGATTGTCAAACTAAACAACGACATCCGCGAGCTGGAGCTTCAGGAACAGAAAGAGATCGAGGCAGTTCTCGCTACCCTAAGTGAACAGACCGCCCAGAATGTGGACGCCATTCGCGCAGACCTTGACATTATGATCCAGCTGGATTTCGTTTTTGCCAGAGCAGGACTTGCACTGGATATGAATGCCACAGAACCCATTTTCAATACAGAGAAACGCATTCACCTGAAACAGGCACGCCACCCGCTCATTCCCAGAAAAAAAGCCGTTCCCATTGATATCCGTCTCGGCGATGATTTCGACTTGCTTGTTATCACCGGTCCGAACACCGGTGGTAAAACCATTTCCCTTAAGACAGTTGGTCTTCTGACCCTGATGGGACAGGCGGGACTTCACATTCCAGCCCTGGACCGCTCCGAGCTTTCTGTTTTCCGCGAGGTTTACGCAGATATCGGGGATGAGCAGAGCATCGAGCAGTCCCTCAGTACCTTTTCCTCACATATGACCAACGTGGTGTCTTTCCTGAAAAAAAGCAGATCAGGACTCTCTGGTGCTTTTGATGAGCTTGGCGCTGGTACCGACCCGACAGAAGGAGCGGCACTTGCCATCTCCATTTTGTCCTTCCTGCATGAACAGGGCATCCGCACTATGGCAACCACCCATTACAGTGAACTGAAAGTTTATGCCCTGTCCACTGACGGCGTTGAAAATGCCTGCTGTGAGTTTAATGTGGAAAACCCTGCGTCCTACTTACCGTCTGCTCATCGGTGTTCCTGGAAAGAGTAATGCCTTTGCGATTTCTTCCAAACTTGGACTTCCGGACTTTATCATTGAGCGCGCCAAAGATCAGATCAGCCAGAAGGACGAGTCCTTCGAGGATGTACTTACCTCCCTGGAAAACAGCCGCGTGATCATCGAAAACGAGCGTCAGGAAGCAGAGCGTTATAAAAACCCAGATTGCTTCCCTGAAACAGGAGTTAGAGTCCAAGCAGGAGAAGCTGGACGAACGTAAAGAGCGAATCTTGCGAGAAGCCAACGAAGAAGCCCGTAAGATTCTTGCAGATACTAAGGAATACGCAGATCAGACCATGAAAATGTTCCACAAATTCCAGAAAGATCACGTGGACACTGCTGCCATTGAAAAAAAGAACGCCAGAATCTTAGAAACCGCATGAACAAAGCCGAAAAGGGCATGTCCATGAACACCACCATAAAGAAACCGAAAAAAAGAGCTGAAGCCTAAGGATCTTTCCCTTGGAGATACCGTTCAGGTACTGAGCATGAATCTGAAAGGAACTGTTTCCAGTCATCCGGATTCCAAAGGATATCTCTTTGTGCAGATGGGTATCATCCGTTCCAAGGTTCATATCTCCGATCTGGAGCTTGTGGACGAACCAGTTATCAACACTCCTGGACTTTCCAGAACAGGAGCAGGCAAGATCCGCATGTCTAAGTCTACCAGTGTTTCCACAGAGATCAATCTTCTGGGAAAAACCGTAGATGAGGCAGTTGCAGAGCTGGATAAATATCTGGATGACGCTTATCTGGCACACTTAAAGAGTGTGCGTATCGTACATGGTAAAGGTACCGGTGCCCTTCGAAAAGGAGTACACAATTATCTCCGCCGCCAGAAGCATGTGGCTGATTTCCACCTGGCTGAATTTGGAGAAGGAGATGCTGGTGTTACCATTGTAGAATTTAAGAAATAACTATATTTTATAAGGAGAAACTATGGTTGCTAAACAGAAAATCCTCATTGTTGACGATGACAACAACATTGCAGAGCTGGTTGCTCTGTATCTTACCAAAGAATGTTTCGAAACAAAAATTGTAAACGATGGCGAGCTGGCTTTAAAGGAATTCCAGACTTTTCGCCCGAACCTGATTCTTCTGGATCTGATGCTTCCAGGTATTGACGGCTATCAGGTCTGCCGAGAGATCCGTCACACATCTGATGTGCCGATCATTATGCTTTCCGCAAAAGGAGAAACCTTTGACAAGGTACTTGGCCTGGAGCTTGGCGCCGACGACTACATTATCAAGCCTTTGATTCAAAAAGAACTGGTTGCCCGTGTCCGTGCAGTCCTGCGCCGTTTCCAACCCAAACAGTCTGCAGTTGTAAGCGATGAGAAATGTGCCACTTATCCGGATCTTATTGTCAACCTTACCAACTATTCCGTTACTTATATGGGAAAACAGGTAGACATGCCGCCTAAGGAGCTGGAACTTCTCTATTTCCTTGCTTCCTCACCAAATCAGGTGTTTACAAGAGAGCAGCTTTTGGATCAAATCTGGGGATATGAGTATATTGGAGATACCAGAACTGTAGACGTTCACATTAAACGTCTGCGCGAAAAAATCAAAGATCATCCGAACTGGTCTATTTCTACAGTCTGGGGAATCGGATACAAGTTTGAGGTAAAAAAGCGAATGAGAAAAACGGTTCACAGCAAACTGATCTGCAGTTATATTTTCATTGGAATTGTAGGCTTCCTTTTCGCTACAGCAGGTGGCTCTCATTTCGTGGAAACCTATCTGGAAGAAGAAGTTGGCGCAAGGCTGTATGACAGTGCTGTACGATTTGCTTCTGATGCTGTCACTGTACAGCAGGTTGCAGACAATGATAGCAAAGGACTGGAAAAGATTATGGATATTCTGGCTTCCGGAGAAGAAGCCGGGATACTGATCCTGGATAAAAATTTCCATGTGATCGTGCAGTCCTCAAATCTGGAATATAGCTTCAGTTCTGCGAAATCCACTGCCGATTCTGAAGTTCAGACTTCAGAAACAGATAAAATCCCAGAGAATGGAGCATCCTCTGAAAAAGTCTCTGCTGCAAACACAATTTCCATACCCTATTCTGATCTGGATTTCTGGCTTAATACCCAATATCAGATCAGTAATTTTTATGGCTATTTTTCCAGTCCCCATCTTAATGTGATGATACCGGTGGAAAATTCCGGTGTAACAGAAGGCTATGTTACCTACCATTATGACATGCAGCAGCTTTATCAGAAACGAAGCGGTCTTCTTGGAATTCTTCAGATGGTTTTTTTTGCCGTGTATGCCTTGTGCGGACTGCTCCTTCTCTGCTATCAGAAATGGATCCATACTCCAATGCAGCAGATCATCAAGGGGGCTTCCGAATATGCCAACGGAGATCTGAGTTATCGCATTCCAGTGAAATCCGAGGACGAAATGGGCTATCTTGCCAAAACCCTGAACTACATGGCAGACAAGATCAACCAGAACGGAGAATACCAGCGCACCTTTATTGCTAATGTTTCCCACGATTTCCGCTCTCCTCTGACTTCCATCAAAGGATATGTGGAGGCAATTCTGGATGGCACCATTCCCCCGGAATTGCAGGACAAATATTTAAACATCATTTCCCATGAAGCTGACGGTCTGGAAAAACTGACGCGGAGCCTTCTGGTGCTGAATGACCTGGATGAACGGAAACGGATGATGAATATCCGCAAATTTGATATTAATGATGTGATCAAAAATACTGCCAATACTTTTTGAGGTAATCTGTTCCAAAAAGAATATTGACCTGGAACTGCTGCTTTCCGGAAGAGAGCTGTTCGTAGAGGCAGATATGGAACAAATCCAGCAGGTACTATACAATTTATTGGACAATGCAATCAAATTCAGTAATGACAATTCCTCGATCAACATTGAAACATCCGTAAAAAATGATAAGGTTTTCGTTTCTGTGAAGGATCACGGAGTAGGAATCCCCAAGACAGCCTGTCCAAGGTGTGGGACAGATTTTTACAAGACAGATACCTCCCGCGGAAAAGACCGGAAAGGTACAGGACTTGGGCTTTCTATTGTGAAAGAGATCATCAAAGCTCATAATCAGAATATTAATGTGATCAGCACGGAAGGTGTTGGAACAGAATTCATTTTACTTTAAAGAAAATAAAATAAATTATTCAGCAATTCTTTTTATAAAAAACGAAGACCTGGAGCGTGTTTGAAAAAAAGCTCCAGGTCTTTTTTACTATTTCCAGTCATACTTGCGCAGATGCCCCCCAGTTTCAGATGGGCAAAGTCATGCTGACGAAAGGCTTCATAAAGAATAATGGCAACCGAATTACTCAGATTCAGAGATCTTGTTTCTCCCAGCATGGGAATCCTTACGCAGGTCTCCTGATTGTCACGGAGAATCTCCTCCGGGATTCCGGCACTCTCCTTGCCAAACATGATAAAGCAGTCGTCCTCATACTTCACATCCGCATAAGTCTGAGGTGCTTTTTTGTAGTCGCATAATAAATCTTCGCTCCAGGATTTCTCTCCAGAAAATCTTCATAATCCAGATAAGTAGTTACATCCAGATCTTTCCAGTAATCCATTCCTGCTCTCTTTAAGGCTTTCTCACTTAAGGAAAATCCCAGAGGCTCGATAAGATGGAGCCTGGTTCCTGTAGCCACGCAGGTACGTCCTATATTTCCTGTATTTGCCGGAATCTCCGGCTCATGAAGTACAATGTTTAATGTTCCCATAGTTTTTATACTCTCCTGTAATTACAGCAGTTTTATTTCGATTTTAAGGCAGTATCTTATATATCTCGTCTTTAGCCGGCCGCTCCAGATACCTGCCATTCCCATTGTAGTAAAGCATTCTGTCATTTCCAGCATTCGTCTGTCCAATCACGGCTGCCATCATGCCCATTCTGCGAAGCTCCTGCACCAATGCTTCTCCTGCCGGAATACCGATCAGAACAGCCCCTTCCGAATTCAGCTTATAAGGATTAATGTCAAAGATTTCACAAATTTCAATTGTCTCCTGGCGTATGGGTACCTTGAAAAATCCATTTCCAGTCCCACCTGGGAAGCCTCCGCCATCTTCCACAGAGCACTCAGAAAAACCGCCCTCGCCCATTGCATAAAAAGCGGTAGCGCCAGCTTCTTTTACATTTATCTCATCCGCTATCCCGTAAAGGGTTCTCAGATTCTCTGCCTCCCGCAAAAAACCTTCTGAAAAATGCTCTCTTAAAATCTCATGCTTTTCCCTTGCAATCTGCGCTGTGCCGTAAAGAGCAATGGCTCCAGCCACCACCAGTTCGTTTCCAGGCGTAAGAAGCCCGCTGATTTCAGCCTGCAGTGCTTCCATAGCCGCTTTTCCAAGCCTCATTTTCTCTTTTCCCTACAGAAGAAGAGAAATGACAGTAGGAACTACCATTGCCAGTACAAGAATAACAGCAATGATCGCAGTTACAAGTTTTCTTTTCTTTGGATCAAACATTCCCATAATTTTTTAACCTCTCATAACCATCCGGCACTTTACAGACTACAAATATACGCCATGTCAATACGGCCAGCCGAACAGTTACACCCTTTCTTTATTATATCTGAATTTCCTTCACTGCCGCATTATGGAGCAGTGGATCCCGGTTTTCATAATCAAACAACAATATTTTTTCCATCCCGGAACACCTCAATATGCGCTGTCTTTGGCACCTTTTCCTGGCGCCTGTACTCCCAGACTGCTTTCTCATAGGGCTTCTGGTCATACTCAAAGGATGGATGGCTTTTCAGGTTTTCGCGAAGATACAGGTCGTAGATCATGCTGTCTGCCACCTTTTCCCAGGTCGCAGTTTCCATTCCTCTGCAATCTTCCGCAGCTTTTCCCGCAGGATTCTCCACCTCAGGATCCTGATTTCCAGATTTTCCTGCGGATTGTTCTTCCAGTTCTTCCTTCACAAACTCCAGCAAAATCTCATATCTGCGCATTCTGGAATGGGAAATCTCTGAATAACCTTTTTTCTCATAAAACTGTCCCAGCTTCTCATACAATGTGAAAGCATCCTCAAACAAAGGCTCCACACAGGCGATGGTATTCTGAAAACTGTCCACTATTATAGTACAGTTCCACCATACTTTCCACCATTTTCAGCTTCAAAATGTCTTCATATGGCAGCCACCTGGTTCCCAGTACTTCATATGGCTCCAGTTCTTTATGCACAATGCCATATTTTTTCTGTCATCTTTTCATATGAGATCCCTTCAGCACCTTCAGAAAACCAAGCTGAAGCTGCTGGGGACGAAGTGCATAAACATCATTGAAGGACCGGTGAAAGCTGTCATAATCCTCATAAGGAAGACCAGCAATCAGATCCAGATGCTGGTGGATATTCTTAAAACTATGGATGCGGTTTACAATCCCTGCCAGCTTCGGAAAATCCATAGTCCTGTGGATAGCACGAATAGTGTCCGGATTTGTGGACTGTACACCGATTTCCAGCTGGATCAGCCCCGGACGCATGGTGCTCATCAGTTCCAGTTCATTTTCCCTCAACAGATCTGCGGAAATCTCAAAGTGGAAATTGGTAATTCCATTATCATGATCTTTTATGTACTGCCAGATGGTCATTGCATGATCGTGCTTACAATTAAAGGTTCTGTCCACAAATTTCACCTGTGGCACTTTGTGATCCAGGAAAAACTGAAGTTCTTTCTTTACCAGTTCCAGGTCGCGAAAACGCAGTTTCTTGTCCACAGATGACAGACAATAGCTACATGAAAAAGGACAGCCCCGACTGCTCTCATAATAGATAATACGGTTTTCAAAATCCTTCAGATCTTCATAAGCAAAGGGGTACCCTGCTTAAATCCATGATCTGCCGCCATCCGTTATTCTGAATTGTACCGTCCGGTTTACAGTACACAAGTCCGGTGGTTTTCTCCAGAGAAGGACTTCCATTCATATAGTGCTTCACCAGTTCCAGGAAGGTCTCCTCTCCTTCTCCAACCATTACACCATCAAATGCCGGGTTCTTTTTTCAGAAATTCCTCTGCATCATACGATACCTCCGGGCCTCCCGCCCAGAAAGGAACATCCGGCAGGATCTTTCTCAGATCCTGCATCAGTTCCCGCACAAAAGTAATATTCCAGATATAGCAGGATATGCAGATCACATCCGGATGACATCTGTAAATATCCTTCAGAATGTCATCCTTCTGCTGATTGATGGTGTATTCCCGAAGTACAACATTGCTGTCATATTCTTTTTGCGCAGGCTTTCAGGTTAAAGACAGCCAGATTGGAATGTATATATTTTGCATTACATGCTGCAAGTAATATCTTCATCGTTCTTACTCGTCCAGAAGTTTCTTTAACTCTTCTTTATCTGTAAGACCAACCAGACGGTGTGCTTCTGCTCCGTTCTTGAAAATGATCAGGGGTAGGGATGCTCATAACCCGGAACTGCTGTGCAAGCTCCATGTTCTGATCCACATCAAGCTTTCCTACTGCATAACCTTCCTCTCCCAGTTCCTCCACGATTGGCCCCTGACGCATGCATGGTCCGCACCAGGTTGCCCAGAAATCAAGAAGAAACGGTTTCTCAGATTTTAATACTTCCTCTTCGAAATTCTGTGTTGTGATTACTTTTGCCATAATTGATCCATCCTTTCTATCGGTCTATTCTTCTCTCTGATTTCACGCCGCAATTCTACTTTTTTGTCTGTTTCTCACATACTGGTTTGCACTGAGTCCTGCCTGGGCACCATCGTAAACTGCCTTTGCCACCTGCAAAAGACCGCCGGTACAGTCACCTGCTGCAAAAAGCCCCGGAATGGTGCTCTCCATCTTTTCGTTTACCTTGATGTTACCTTTCTCAGTAAGTGCCGCGCCCATCTGTCTTGCCATCTCTGCACTTCCTGCAGTTCCAAGCGCTACAAAAAACGCCGTCTGCCGGGACAAATGTCTCTGTCGAATCCCTCACCGGACTCTCCTGACTATGGAACTCTGAAGCTTCCATTTCAGCTTTCCTTTCCTTCTGGCAAAAGCTGAAAGTTCTTCTCTCCGTCAGTATCTGATTTTTGCATCCGTCTCAGACTGAGAGATCAGACGCAGTCCGGACACCTTCTCGTCTCCCTCTACAGACTGAATTTTCATTGTATTCACCGCAAAAGAAGATTTCCTGGAAAACTCCGGTTCTTTCCCATCTGTGTAGATGGTAACAGAACCGGCCATAGGTGCCAGTTCTTCTGCCTCATGAAGAGCGAAGTCGCTGTTTCCAAGTACAGCAACATTCTTTCCCCCTGTAGAAAAATGCGTCGCACACAGCACAGTAGCTGACACGTGTTCCCTCAAATTCCTTAATCCCCGGAATTGCAGGAGCCTTTCGTTTGCTTCCTGTGGCAAGAATCACGCTGATGGTGTCAAAATCACCTGCTGTTGTCTTTACTGTAAAAGTATCAAACCCGCCAATCCCGAGCACCTGTGCCTCCAGGATCCGCACGCCTAATGCTTTCGCCTGTGCAAGTCCTGTCTCAAATAATTCTTTCCCGGAAACAGGATGTTCCATACCATAATAATTCTCTATTTTTTCTGCTTTTTCCAAAGCACCAATGCCGTTATTGATCACCAGTGGATCCATATTTGCCCGGGCAGCATACAAAGCTGCAGAAATTCCTGCCGGGCCGGCACCGATAATGATTATTTTTCCATATACTTCAGAATCACCTGCCTTTCTCATGATTCCAATCATTTCCACATATTGTTATTTTTCTTACAATGTAACTGTTCAGTATCTTCACAGTTATACCCTTCCCGGAATAGTACCTGTTAAATAGTTACCTGACAATATACTTTCCATAAAAAGAAATTCAGACTTTTCATTTTTCGTCGGTTCTTTTTTCGTCTATAGCCTTCTCTGCATAAGCCAGTCCCCAGAATATCACAGCTGGCATACACGCCATCAACGGAAACGCATAACGCAGAAGGCCGTTTACCGGAGAAGCTATACAGATTGCCACATTCAGCGCCGGGGCAGCCAATACCAGGATTCCTTTCCAGCGCTTCCTGTAGATCAGATATCCAAGGAGCAGAATCACGATCCATGTGTAGGTTCCCGCATTGCAGATCTGCGCAAGACCTGGAATCTGACTCCACAGATCGGCATAACGTTTCAACTGATTCCTTGTCTCTGCGGAAAAGATCTGATGATAATCTGACTCTTCAATCAGTGGCTCATTTACTGTATAGAAGCGGTAGGAGCTCTGCGCGGTGCAATTATGAAATGGGTAATAATATCCATAGCTGTTATGAAGTGTGGCTTCTATATACACCCCCGGATGTCTCAGAAACATGCTGAACCAGGCATTAAAGTAGCGTTTCAGCTTCGCCATGGTAATATGTCCGCCGCGATAAGTTGCCTTTACCGGATCAGACAGTTCCGGATTATACAAATCCGCAATCTCATCATACTTCATCACCCCGTCAATTGCTTTAGCTTCTTCCTTTGTCACATCATCCGGATATTCCTTCAGATATCTGGCTGTCTGCTGCATTGGAATTGAGAAAAATACTCTGGATGGGAAATTACCAATGTATAGTCTCGGTGCCACTTCTTTCTGAAGCCCCATGTAGCCCACTGTCACAAGGATCACCATTCCAACTGCATACAGTCTGCGTTTTTTTCCAAGGAAAAAGAATAACAGGATAAATGCAGGAAGCACCATGTAAAGTCCATTATTTCTGGTAATGCACATGCCAAAGCCAACCAGAAACAGCACTGTCAGCTGCTGTCTTAAAGACTGGCCACTTTTTTCCCGAAGGGTGGGAATGCAGCATTCCACATAGATTACCATGAAAAGGGAAAACAGAGCGCTGAAACTTCCATCCTTAATGATCGTCTGGGAATAAGCTCCAAATACAGGCACAAGACTGAAAAATGCAATACAGCAGATATTGAACCATCTTGGTGCTCCCCCATGATTTCAGTTTATAACAAACAGTGGCATAACATACCGCATAAATCAGTGCCAGCACGCCAACCACCATGAAAATGCCCCAGTTATCACTGATCACATTTCCAATTGTCATCAAGGCTCCCATTATAAGGCTTAATTCCCATGGATGCTTGTTTGTAAATCTCTGATTTCCGGCAAACATATTCAGCTGCCGGAAGCCATCATAGGGAACACTTCCTGGCCACAAGATCAGGATATAGGGAAGCCATCCTGCCAAAATCAGCAAAAATGCTGCCAGAAGGTAGTGTTTTTCCATAAATTCCGAAATTTCTTTATATTCCTGCTGTGCAGAAAAGAATGCTTCTCTCCATATGCATATAAAAGACTGATCACTATATCAAACAGAAAAAAAGAATCCTGCCCATGTAAGCAATGCGATCAGAATCTGATTTCTCCCAGCTGTAAAGAAGGTCCAGTTTCCCTGCACGGAAAAGGACATTCCGATCAGCATAAAAACAGAAAACATGGCGGCGATCAGATGCGTGATCCATTTACAGCTTCTGCAAAAAATTCTTCCAGCATTTCATGTACAATGCAATGATCGCAATGAGAACCACCAGTTTGTCAATTCCGATTCCTGTCATCTCTTTCTTGCATAAAGAAAGAAATGTTTCTCCCGGATTATCTGCCGAACCAGCATACAAGCCCGTCATGGAAAGAGCAAACACTGTTAAAATGGCGGCAATAAACGGCAAAGTATATTTTTTTATTTTTTTCCACCAATAAATCCTCCCGACTTTTATCACACTGCCATTCTAACATTACTATATATGAAAAAGCAAGGCGTGGTTTTTACAAGGTAAATTTTTGGAATTTACAGATTTTTTGAAATTTTTGTTGCGTCAAAGCAGTTTCTATGCTATTATATGCACTGTAAGTTCAGAGAACTTATAAATGCCCAGATAGCTCAGTTGGTAGAGCAGAGGACTGAAAATCCTCGTGTCGCTGGTTCGATTCCGGCTCTGGGCATTTTTTTTATTTTTCAGATACGCTCTGGAAAAAAGCCGCCCCGAAGGGGCGGCCTCATTTATTTTGTAAGCATTTTATCTAATGTTTCGTTCAGCATCTCTCTGGATGTCACCTGTATCGCCTGAATTCCTGCCTTCTTCGCTCCTTCCACATTATCCATGCGGTCATCGAAAAAACAGACACTCTTCTGCTTTCAGGCTATATTTCTCCAGAAGAATTTCATAAATCTCCCTGTCTGGCTTCAGGGCGTGAACCTGATAGGAAACAACTCCCCATCAAGCACATCCAGGAATTTCGCTCCCTTGGTGTGCACATGGAACAGTTCTTCTGAGTAGTTGGAAAGCAGGTAAATCTTATAACCATTTTCCTTTAGCGCTGCAACCTTGTCCCAGACCTCCGGACGCTTTACAGCCATCTGCTCTCCGTTTCGAAGGAACCAGCCCATCACATCCACATCGTCCGGGTACTTCAGTTCATACTGATGAATGGCTTCCTCAAGGCTCAGCCTTCCTCCGTCAAGTCCCTGTACCCAGATCTCATTGTCAAACATTTCCTCGCCAATTCTCTTCGCCTCAGCTTCAGAAAGGCCGTAGTCCCTGGTCAGCATCTCAAACCAGCGATACTCCACCAGTACATCTCCAACATCAAAATTAAATTCCGAATCATTAGTCTTCATAACCATTCGGGTTATTGGACTGCCATCTCCAGGAATCCTCGCACATCTCACGGATGCCATTCTCAGCTGTCCAGCCAAGCTCTTTCGCTGCCTTGGAAGCATCGCAGTAGCAGGTAGCAATATCGCCTGCACGACGTGGTTTGATCGCATATGGGATCTTAACGCCTGTTGCAGCTTCGAAGTTCTTCACAATATCAAGAACACTGTAGCCTTTTCCTGTACCAAGGTTGTAGATTGCAAGTCCAGGATTCTCCTCGATCTTTTTAAGAGCTTTTACATGGCCTTTTGCAAGGTCTACTACGTGGATATAATCTCTCACACCAGTTCCGTCCGGAGTATCATAATCATTTCCGAATACGCCAAGCTCTTTCAGCTTGCCTACTGCTACCTGTGTGATATATGGCATCAGGTTGTTCGGGATACCATTTGGGTTCTCGCCGATGGTTCCGCTCTTGTGTGCACCGATCGGATTAAAATAACGAAGCAGCATTACGTTCCACTCCGGATCTGCTTTCTGGATGTCTGTAAGAATCTGCTCCAGCATGGATTTTGTCCATCCATATGGATTTGTGCACTGTCCCTTCGGGCACTCTTCGGTGATCGGGATCATTGCCGGGTCTCCGTATACGGTTGCTGATGAGGAGAAGATAATATTTTTAACATTATGTTTTCTCATCACGTCTACAAGAGTAAGGGGTTCCTGCAATATTATTCTCATAATATTCCCAAGGCTTTACAACGGACTCTCCAACAGCCTTCAGTCCGGCAAAATGAATACAGGAGTCAATGTCTTCTTTGTCAAAAATCTGGTCAAGGGCTTCCCTGTCCAGGATATCTGCCTTATAAAATTTAACCGGCTTGCCTGTGATCTTGGAAACTCTGTCAAGGGCCTTCTCGCTGGAATTAGACAGATTATCCAGAACTACTACGTCATAACCGGAATTCTGAAGTTCTACAACTGTATGGCTTCCAATATAGCCTGCTCCACCTGTAACTAAAATTGCCATGATATTTTCCTCCTCGTTTGCTGCAAAGTTCCCACCACTCATCACAATCAATAAACAAATAACCTTCTGCTGTTTTCTCTTTTCACAGCACTACACGGAATGTTATCTGCAAACAGCAACTGTGATGGTTTATGTCCATTCTTTGCAATCTTTATTCGTAACCTGGAAGACATGTTTTATGTTACCGTGAACGGAGTGAACAGTAACTGTTTTATGCCTGCCAGTTTTAGAATACCACTATTTATATTTTTCTACAATAGATTTCATCTCAGATAATTTCTGTTCCATATCCCACACCAGCTTGAACTGGGTTCTTGCACGATCCAGATTCTGATTTTCTCGATGAATGCGGAAGTAATGATCTCCCTCCAGATGGTCTGCCAGGAAACGCATTCCACACTCAAAGGTCATCAGGATTGCACCCATCGGAAGCATTTCCACCTCCAGATCTGTGAGAGCACCGCCGCAGCCTTCCAGAAATCCTTTTACATACACCTCAAACAGATGAAGATCACAGAATACCTTGGAAATGTCCTGTTCATCCTCAGCAGCTGTGCTTGCACCGAAACGGATAGAATCACCGAAATCATTCAGGGAAAGTCCCGGCATTACCGTATCCAGGTCGATCACGCAGATTCCCTTATGGGTAGCATTATCGATCATAATATTGTTCAGCTTGGTGTCATTGTGTGTTACGCGAAGAGGCAGTTTGCCAGCCTCCTGAAGATCTACCAGAGTATGAGCCAGCTGTTCTCTGTCCATAACAAACTGGATTTCTTTCTGAACATCAGCCGCCCGTCCGCATGCATCCTCTTCCACAGCCTTTTTGAAATCAGAGAATCGCTTCACCGTATTGTGGAAATTGGGGATGGTCTCATGAAGAGTATCTGCCGGATAATCAGCAAGAAGGCGCTGGAAATTACCAAATGCAAGAGCACTCTGGTAAAAATCCTCGTCATTTTCCACCTGATCAAAGCAGGTTGCATCTTCTATAAACAGATACGCTCTCCAGTATTCTCCCTCTTTATCTACAAAATAAGGAGCTCCAGCACGGTCATTTACGATATTCAGGGTTTCGCGCTCTGCATCCCCGCCATTTTCCAGGATTTTCTTCTTCAGCCAGGAAGTAACACCGCTGATATTCTCCATAAGCCCAACCGGATCCTGGAAAATCTGACGGTTCATTTTCTGGAGGATATAGCGCTTCTTTCCATTCTCTGTGGAAAATATAGCGCAGTAGGTCTCATTAATGTGACCGTTTCCAAATATGCCAACTTCTTCAAGCTTACCGCCGAAATCAAAGCTGTCGATCACTTCCTGTAATTCCGCACGGCTTGCATCTTTTGCTTTTCCCCCACGTCTTAATCCTCCCACAGCTTCTGCGGATACATACCTTCATCCTTCATCTTCTGCACTGCTGCTGCCACAACAGGTTTATCTTCTTTGTAGGTTACGCCATACCATTTATCCATAGATTTCAGAACCTTTACAGTTGCTTTCTTCTCGCCAAGAAGCTCATCTACAACAAACGGAAGGAAATATTCACATTTCAGCGGATTCTTCTCAATATTCTCTTCAGGAATAACGGAAATCTGTCTTTCAGCTCTTTTAGGATACTTGCGGAAAATCCCCACATATTCATGGATACAGTAGCGTCCATTGGAAGCTGGGTCCAGGTAGCACCGTCATCCTCTGTGTAGCTGCACCACCATCTCTTTTCTCAATATGAGTGCGCTCGTTGATATCCTTCAGATATCCTTCCTCGTCTGTCACGCACACACCGTCGGGCTACATGGCCATTGTCTGTGAGAGTGTTCTCCAGCTTATAGCCAACCATCACATACTGGTAAACACCATCCTTATCCTGATTCTCTGTAAGGAAATCGTACGCCATCTTAAATGCGTGGCGTCCATAATAATCATCTGCATTGATCACGGCAAAAGGACCATCGATCACATCGATACAGCTCATGATTGCATGTCCGGTTCCCCATGGCTTCACACGGCCTTTCGGAACCTGGAAGCCTTCCGGAAGATTGTGAAGATCATGAAATACAAATTCTACCTGGGCATGTCTGCTCATACGGTCACCAATGGCCGCACGAAAATCAGCCTCATTCTCTTTCTTTATAATAAATACGATTTTCTCAAATCCTGCCTGTATGGCATCGTAGATAGAAAAATCAATGATAATATCTCCATCCCGATCTACAGGATCGATCTGCTTCAGACCGCCGTATCTGCTTCCCATACCCGCTGCCATTACTACTAATGCTGGCTTTTTCATATTACTGCTACCTCCCGTTTTATCCTTGAAATGGATATTTATGTAATTACAAGATTACCATCAAACTATACGCAAACAAAATTGCATATAGTTTGATGGTAACAGACAAAATCCTTCTTGTCAATTTTTATCAATTATTTCTTTTTAATATTCCCAGCCCATTCCCCAGCTTTCTTCCTGACAGAAGATATTTTTTTGCATTTCTTTGGAGCGAAGTTTCTTCCGGATAGTTTTGCAGATCTGATTCCATCTTACCGAAGATCCGCCATTCTGCCTCCCGCTCATTGAAATCCGTCTCTAGGAGCTGAAATTCATTTTGAAACTGGATAATATTACTGCTTTTTGGCAAAATGTCCCTGAGTCCAGGATACAAAAGCCAGGAGTGACACAGATAGGTCAGATTTCTTCCCCAGAAATCCATTCCCAGAATAAGAGATTCCTTCACCCGGTCTATAACCAGCTTTTCCCCCCTGGGGAATATGAATACTGATCACCTTTTCCCCTTTTCGCACGCCTGTTTCCCCGGAGAAAGCTCCCATGGGGAATCCATCTTTTCAAATTCCAGCCTGCCAAACCGGAAGATCCTAAGCTCCAGCTGACGGAAAAACCAGTCATATTCGTTAATTCCATATTCTCCATATTCTCGGAAACAGTTCTCACACCATAAAGTCAGATCATAAAATGTATCCCGAAAATGTCCCGTCCAAGTCCTCTCTTTTCATAAGCCTCATAAGCTTCCGCCCCCATACGGCCGAAATAATATAAAAAACAACAGCCGGTAATCCTTCTCCGAAAGTATTTTCTTATAAAACGAAGCTCTGTCCCTGTAATACAAAAACCTGTTTTCCAGATATTCTTTTGTGTAACACGATCTGAGGACACAATGGTTCCAATCTTTTCTGCCGCTTCCGGCTGTATTTGTATTTCGGTCAAAAACTCATTTAACTTCACTTACAAAAATCCTCTGAATTCAATAATCTGTTCTGTTTTTCTTGCCTCTTCTGCAGCCAATGCCATAAGATGACTTTCCACAGAAACAGCTGCATCTGTTTTGCCCTTTTTTCCCTCTCAATCATACGGACAAAATCACGCATCATACTCATATCACTTCCGTTGTGTCCCTTTGCAGGAGTGTGAAGCTGTATCTTCTCCTGATTTCCGCTTACAAAATCTGTAAGCTCTATAACACCTGCATCCATGTCTCCCTTCAGCTCCCCCCTTTGTTCCCATCAGACGGATCCGCCTTGCACATTGATTGGTAAAGGCTGTCATAAGAAAAAGACGCTGTCACCTGATTTTCAAACTTTATGTCAACTGTCTGATGATCCACAACGGTATTGTCACAGTGGAATACACATCTTCCGTAAGGTCCCTTTTTCAGTGCTTCCAGCACATGAGACGGGTCAGCCGGATCCGTCACTGCATAGACCAGACCATCTTCAACAGCCTTGGGGTGTTCCAGATAAAACCTCGGCGCATAAAAGGCGCATTCATCCCTGTGGGGACATCCGTCCAGACAATAGGCAGCCGCTCCTTCTGGTGCATTTTCCTCTTTGAAATAGGACAATTCACCAAAAGAACTGATGTTTCACATCTGCTGTCTGCCAGCCACAGCATAATATCCATATCGTGGCAGCATTTCTGCAAAATCATCGGGCTGGACTCTTCTGAATTTCGCCAATTGCCTCTTACAAAGCTGTGTGCGTGATGCCAGTATCCTACCTCTTCCATGTGCTGAATAGTCATCAGTCTGCCAATTCTGCCCTCCTCCAGCAATTCTTTTAATTTTGAAAAAGAATGGAGAATACCGAAGTACGTGGCACACCGACAGGATCCGGTTATATTTCTTCGCCATCGCTCCCATTCTTATAATTTCTTCTTTATCCGGAGACATAGGCTTTTCGCAAAGTACGTGATAACCTTTTTCCATTGCCATTACCACGGGCTCATAATGCAATTTATCCTGTGTGCAGACCATTGCGCAATCTGCCATTTTATCCTTTTCAAGCAATTCTTCGTAGCTTTCAAAGCACATTTCTGCCGGAATGTGATGCTTTGCCGCAAACAACTCTCTTCGCTCTTTGTCCGGCTCCGCAACTGCCACTACCTGAAATTCATCGGAATGGTCCAGTGCATACTGGGAATACACATAACCTCCACGAAGCCCTGCCCCGATCAAAATACTGGTTACTTTTTTCATTTTATCTCACTCCTGTCGCAAACGAATTTTCAAAACCGTATCCTTCTCATCCGGCAGTGGATAAGTAAACACCGGATCCTCTCCAAATGACAAAATGCCACATCCGGATACAGCACCGTATTCCATGCTTCCCTCTGTTTACCTCGCTTCCATCTGCAAGATAGGTAACCGATTCCAGCTTATCCGGTCCGATTCCATAGAGCGGTAATGCTCCTAGAGGTGTCTCATAAACATGGGCATAAACGGTATTTCCTTTTCTGGGTGTATCTTCCCCAATCTGGCTTCTCCAATTTGGAAATTCCGCATCCGTAAATGCTCTCCCCATTTTTTTTCATCCATTTTCCAACTTCTGTGAGAATCTGAACACTCTCCTTCGATATTTCCCCTTGCATCCGGACCTACATTTAAAATCATATTGCCGCCCTTGCTTGCACACTCCACCAGCTTACGTACAAGCATCTGAGGGGTCTTATACTGATGGTCGAAATTGCAATATCCCCAATGATTATTCATAGTGGCACAAAGTTCCCATGGAATGGGTTCCCCTTTTTTCATCACACACCCCTTTTGGTGGGATGATCTGTTCAGGCTGGCAAAATCGCCGCTGTATATCAGGGGTTCATCTGTTGTAATGCTGCCATGGTTGTCTCCCGCGCCTTCCAAACGGTTGTCAATGATCACATCCGGCTGATACTTTCGAACCATTTTGATCAGCTCTGTGGCTTTCCATTTTTCTCCGGTCATATCGTCATAGGAAAAATCGAACCATAGAAGATCCAGCTTGCCATACCCTGTTACAAGTTCCTTTATCTGGCCATGCATATATTCCAGATATCTGTCAAAATTGATTTTCTCATCTTTATATGCCGGATTATTTCTCATAGGATGCTGCCTGTCTCCATACTTTGGAAAATCCGGATGATGCCAGTCAATAATGGAAAAATAAAGACCCACCTTTAATCCTCCCTCTCGGCACGCCTCTACAAATTCTCTTACCAGGTCTCTTCCTGCTTTTGTGTTCGTCGCCTTGTAGTCTGTCAGTCTGGAATCAAACAGACAGAATCCGTCATGATGCTTTGCTGTGAGAACTGCATATTTCATGCCTGCTCTTTTTTGCAAGCTGAACCCACTTTTTTCGGATCATAATCTACCGGGTCAAACTGTTCAAAATACTTGTGGTATTCCTGGATTGTCATCTCTTTTTCTGACATCATCCACTCGCCACACGCTGGAATGGAATATAATCCCCAGTGAATAAACATGCCAAATCTGGCATCCATAAACCATTTCGTACGCTGTCTTATCTCTTCATTCATATTTCCGTTCCCCTGTCTTCTTTTCCTTATTATAAAAATTTTCATACGTCCATCACTTTTATTTATAAATCTATGTTTCACCTGTCAACCTTTCACGGCTCCGCCAGACAGTGCCTCAATAAAGAATCTGCTGAAAATACAGTACAGAAGCACAGGCGGAAGAATGATAATCACCATAGCGGAAAAAGTCCGTTATAATTGGTGTTAAAGGCTGTTGTGAAAGTAGACAAAAGCGCCGGTACTGTCAGCTTTTCCCTTGTGATCAGCACAAGAGAAGCCCAGTAATACTCATTCCAGTTGTTCAAAAAAATGCAAGCACAGCTGCTGTCATAATTCCCGGACGTGCAATTGGGAAAAATTACCTTCACCCAGGTCTGTACATAGCCACATCCGTCAATTCTCGCCGCCTCTTCCAGCTCTCTTGGGATATTGTCGTAATAGTTTTTGATCACAAAAAAAGCTTACTGCAATTCCACTGCAGGAATAAATCAGGATCAGAGCAGATCTTGTATCATATAAATGCAGGCGGTTTACCAGATTGTATACCGGATACGTAAGGGCTGTAGCCGGAATAAACATGGTGGAATACAGAAGTACATTTACCAGCGCTTTTCCTTTGAATTCCATTCGCGCTACCACATATGCAGACATGGAAATCATCACCACACTGATCACCACGGAAACACCTGCGACAAAAAAGACTGTTTCCAAAATATCTCATCACATGCAGGTCTTTAAATGTGGAAATATAACCATCCAGACAAATGGATTCCGGAAGCTGAAAGCCAGGTCTCGCCATAGGATCTTTTTTCAGGCTGGATAAAACCAGCCAGCCAATGGGAAGCAACGACACGATCAGCGCCCACGCAAGACAGATGTAGGTCACGATCCTGGTTCCCACCGGCATACTGTTTACGCCTTTCAGGGGTGTTTGTTTTTCTCATATTCATCCTCTTTTTCTTACTGCTTTTTACAGAAAAAAATTTTTCCTTCTGATCATTTCTCTTTCTTAAAAGAAATGCTGTATGCAAAATTAATCACCAGAATGATCACCATCCCAGCCAGGATCTGGATCATCGCCACTATTGGCACGTCCAAACTGGGTTCTTGGGCTGGTAATGGCAAGCTCACGGATAATATAACTGATACTGTAGGTTCCTGCTGCTCCTTTTGTCAGAAAATAAACCTCGTTATAAAGGAGGAAGCCAGAGGTTGCCGCAAGAACGGATACTGTTTTTAAAGTTCCTTTGATCATAGGAATTGTAATATACCGGTCCTGTCTCAGGCCGCTTGCCCCATCCAGCATAGCTGCTTCTCTTACCTCTTCCGGCACTGCCATAATATTCCCCAAAATCATTAAAGTTGTAGTTCCTGTAAAGAAAATATAGGCACAGGTCATGGCCACAAAAAGCCGGTCCTTTCAGAAGCAGGATATTATCTCTGAAGTCTTTGTTGAAAAGACGAATGACCGGGTTGATAATTCCATAAGAAGGGTTGTACAATTGTAAAAAATACAATGCCCATAGCGGCAGTTGAGATCATATTCGGAATAATATAGACATTTCGCACAAATTTAATGCCTTTTACCTTTCTGGACAGAGCCAAAGCAATCAAAGTGGCAATGGGAATCTGTACCACTGTTCCAAGAATGGCCCAGGTGGTTGAATTTTTCAGTGCTTCCCAGAAAAATGGATACTTGTTAAAAATATAATCATAATTATCCCACAAATTGCTCCAGCCGAAAAACTCCGGACTAGTAATATTGGTATAATCCCATTTGCAGAAAGAAGTGATAAACACCGTAATAATGGGATACAGATAAAATACGCAAAATGCGATCAGGGTTGGCGCAAGAAAGGCTATAATAAAGCCTTTTTCTCCGCGTACCCAGCTTATTCTTTCTTTTTTTCGCAGCATTCTGATTTTCCAAATTCATACCTCCAAAAAGGGAAGAGATTTCTCCCCTCCCTCTTCTATTTCATTCATAGTTTCTGTTCATCACAGCTGTCTTCTTTATTCTCTGTGCTTTAAGCCACCAACGCGATCAGCTCTGTCTGAAGTGCTGCAAATCTTGCATCAATATCTGTTCCTGATACTGCACACTCCATCAATGCGTTGATGATGGCTTTGTCCACATCAGATCCCCAGGTATAGTTCATGTCGATCACTACAGTATCCGCTTCATTTACCTGAGAGCAAGCCTGTGCAAGCTTTCTTGTAGCTGCGTCATCACTCTCTTCTGCAAGTGCGTTCAAATCAACTGTTGTGTTACATGGATTTGCCTGTACGCCAGTGAAAATTTTTTCTTGAACCTCAGCACTTGTCATATATTTGATAAATTCAAGTGCCAGCTCTGTTTTCTCATCACTCATGTTATTTGCCACAGCAAGTCCGCCGCCTGCAGAAGCGATTGCAATATTTCCAGGGAATAAAGCAGGCTCAATGGCCTCTGCTAAAGAAGCATCAATTCCACTTGCATTCCATACACCATTGAAAAGGACACCTGCCTTGCCATTTGTATTAAATTCTGCCATAAGATTTCCGTTATCATCTGTCGTGTGCTCAGAACCATTTGCCTGATCCAGATTTGCGGCAGTCTTAAATGCAGCCGCAAATTCCTCTGAATTGATGGTGTCCTCTGTCAGCTCAGATTCCAGCATTTTCTTGCCTGCATCTGTGGAAGCCATAACCGTGTTTACAATATAGCTGGAGCCCTGTCCTGCAATGTATCCGTACACATCCTCGTCCAAAGCACGGATTTTTTCCATTGCTTCTCCAAAAGAATCCCAGTCTGCAAACGCCTCCTCTGTAATTCCGGCTTTTCAAAAATATCGGAATTATACCATAAGCCACGGCTCTCAATCTGATCATGCACTGCATAAATATGACCATCCATATCATGCTGTGTATAGTTAAGACCAACTGCATCCTGCAGACCATTTTCATCGATATACGGTTTCAGATCGTATACCAGATCCTGGGAAAGTGCTGCCTGCGGAACTCCGCCACCGCCTACATCTACCAGATCCGGGAAGGAACCGCCAGCAACCTGTGCACTTACAATGTCATCTCTGTTTTCTACAGCGATTGGTTTGAATGTAACTCATCCATCAGCATGTTCCTTTGCGAACTCATCATAGATATCCCTCATAACCTGAGCTGCAGCCCACTCGCTCTCATCCTGGTAATATCCATGGTAAAATTCCAGAACATCATCATCTGCATAAGCAGTCGTTCCAAATCCAACCAGTGCAGTAGTCCCCATTGCTGCTGCCAGTAAAACACTTACCATTTTTTTCTTCATTACAAAAATCCTCCTTCATAAATTATACGTCTTTGCTTTAACTGTCCTTATTTTACCCTTGTTTTTATGGTATTTTTTGAATGAATCCCGTTTTGCAATTTACAGGTATTTATTGACATTTTCACAATAAAAATAAGGAAAATATTTACCTGACGGCAATATTTTCCTTATCTTTATTTTCCCTATTTATCTATTTTCATTTCACCCAGCTGCCGGGTAAAAGCTTCCGGTGAAATTTTACCGGTAAGCTCTCTGAAAATATTTTCTGTAAAATAGGCTTTCTGTTCATAAGTCCACAGATTATCCGGAACTTCAATTTTATCCTCTGCACTTAGAACCAGAGAAGCTGCCTGAAACAGCCGCGGCCTTTCCTTCTCGTAAGAATCCAGAGCTACCTGCTTATTCGCCGGAATCTGCTCTGTTTCCTCCAGAATCCGCGTCTGCACCTTCTTGCTTAACATATATTTCAGGAATCGGATGGAAGCCTCCTCCTTCTGTTCGTTTCCACTTTTTCCAAGCACATAACCAAAACAGGCAGATTCGCAAGACAGATTTTTCCCGGATGTGTTGGAAGCAGTGCATACTTGGCATTAATGTTTTCGGAAATCAAGGAAGCGCCCCATACGCCATTCACATATATGGCAAGCTTTCCTTCATTGAACAATCTGGTCTCATCCAGATAACTGTATTCTGCATTTTCGGAGGTGGAATATGCATAAATCTCCTGCAGCCTTTTCAGCACCTCTGAAATTTTACCTGTATTGTTTCTGCTCTTTTTTCTGTACAATCCTCCAGAAGCATATGATCCATAAAATAAAGATAGCCTTCCGGAGATGTCTGAAGCGAAGCAATTTCATTCTTCTCACGTTCCGACCATTTCCAGATCTTGTAGCACATACCGCGAAAAGCATCCCAGGTCCTGGGAATTTCCCTTACGCCAGCTGCATGCAGAATATCTTCATTATACCAATAACCACCACTTAAGGACAAAACATCTGACACTGTAAACAGCTTCCCTTCTTCTGTGGTCCAATATTTCAAATTGGTCTGGGAAATATCGGAGGCAAACTCTTCATCTT
>VOFI01001469.1_pt1 | contig 24001 bp, 32 predicted proteins | sample 5384131 | NCBI WGS metagenome assembly VOFI01 (sample SAMN12384728, study PRJNA508395) | human gut metagenome | isolation source: healthy gut H | host: Homo sapiens | reverse complement strand
CTTGGGACAGACTGTCACGCAGAGACCGCACCCTTTACAGCGTTCAAAACGAACCTGCATTTTCTCCATATTCCTCACTCCTTTCTGCGTGCGTTTTATTCTACAAAACACTTATAAAATAAGGCGTTGTAAATCAAGATTGTATAAAATGGTATTGTAGGGGCGAACAGAGAGGATTGCACTCTTCATCAAATCTATCCTCCGTCTGCTCCTTACGGAGCATCCACCTTCCTTTTCAAGGGAGGCTTCATCATGTCCCCCTTGGAAAGGGGGATGCCCCGTAGGGACAGGGGGATTCAACCCTCAAAACGGTTCGAAATATATATCTGTAAAGGCGAGCGATGTTCGCCCGACGACCTTAGTTCACTCCTCCCACACCGGCTTGACAAACACATCCACCGGCAGTCCGTTTGCGACTGAAACGTCCAGATCCCGATAGGTGGTGTAGACCAGGGGCAGCTTTGCCTGCGCTGCGATCTCTTCCGCATACGGCACTGCCTGCAAAACGGTGTCTGCCGTGGTCTCTTTTCCCAGGTTGGAGTTGTTCACGATCCCGGTGTGGCGCATCCGGGAGACCGCCTCGATCTCGTACATCAGTTTCAGGGTCTCTCCGGGTTCTTCCGTGAGATAGCGGTAGCGGTTCACCACATACCACAGATCCAGCTGATCCGGCGCATAGGCGGAAAAGCCCTCTGCATACCGTCCCAGACCGATGGCGCCGGCATCATCGCCGCCCACGTCTACGATCAGATACCCCGGCTCATACGCCATGCGCTCCATGTCAAATGAAATCGCCGGAATGTCCAGGCTGGTGTTGGCATACATGGATGCCGCCAGCGTCACCCCACGTTCTTCAAACAGTTTCGCAAAATCGGCGGTGCGGAAGTAGGGGTTGACAATGTCAAAGTCCACGATCGTCACCTTTTCTCCGGCATCTGCCAGCTGTAGGGCGAGGTTCACCGCCAGGTTGGTTTTTCCCGAACCGTAATGTCCGGTGATAATGGTAATTTTCTTCATAGATGCTCCTTTCCGCAAGCTTTCCTGCGAATCTGTTTAATTTTTATTATAGCATATTTCATGAAAAAATGCAACAGAAAATCCTGGATTTTTATACAAATCACTTTACGAGATAAAGAGATATCATGGTGTGTGACAAAGAAAACCTGACAGAAAAATAGTTTCTACGAAAGTCTATTGTCGCTCATCATGTCCCCCCTTGAAAAGGGGGATGTCCCACAGGGACAGGGGGATTAATCCCTTCATAAAAAATACCGCATCCCCTTGCAGAATGCGGTATGTGTTTTTCACAGCAGCTTTAGCAGACAATTATACCCGTGTCAGTCTGCCTTCCCGGCAGTCCAGTTCTGCCAGCTGTTTCATAACACAGTGCATTTTCTTTCCGGTGACATTCCGGTAATAGTGCGGCCGCTTATAGTTGGCGAGCAGCGGACTCTCCTTGCAGTAGCGCTCCAGCTGCTGTGCCGTCAGAGACGGGTCTGACGGGATGATATACGCCGTCACGATCTCCCCACGTTTCACATCCGGCGCTGCCGTAACGATGCAGTCTGCCACGCCGGGGTGCAGGTTCAGCACCTCTTCCACCTCTACCGGGTAGATGTTTTTCGCCGCCGGAGATAATCATATCATCCTTTCTGCCCACGATCCGGAGAAAATGGTTCTCGTCCCATGTTCCCAGGTCGTTGGTGTAGAAAAAGAACCATCGTGAAACCGCCGTTTCGTCTCCTCCGGATTGCCGAAATAAAACGCCGCCGACTTGGCATCCGAGCGAATGATAACTTCGCCCCCTTCATTGCCGTCCCGTGCCGCCAGATCGTCCGGCGATGCGGTGTGGTCGTCATAGACCCGGATCACACGGACATCATCATCCACACAGGAACGTCCGGCACTGCCTGCCTTTTCCGGCAGATCGTCCGGCCGCAGGAACGTGTTCCAGAACGTTTCCGTTGTGCCGTAGCCGTTGAAGATCCGCTGTGTCAGAATCTTCTGATACCGGATACAGTCCGCACGTTCCAGCGGACTGCCCATGGTCACGATGCCGTGCAGGCTGCTCAGGTCTCTGGGATGGTTCTGCTGCTCTTCCGCCAGCAGTTCCAGCACATTGGGAACGCCGATGATAAAGGTCAGCCCGTACTTTTCCACTGCATCCAGGGTCTGCGCCGCCTGGAACTTCCGCTGGATGACCACTGTGCCGCCGGCATACAGTGTAGGCGTAATGCCGCCGGAGTGGAGTCCGCCACGGTGAAACCACGGGGTGGTGTTCATGGAGACATCGGCAAAGGAAAAGGGGAAATGAATCATCACATCGTGGGCAGAAAGCACCTCATTGATGCTGGTGAGGCAGACGCTCTTCTGTCTGCCCGTTGTGCCGGAGGTGAAAAGCCGCAGAGTCTCATCGTAAATGGAGAGTTCCCAGGAGAGCGCCGGGTCGTCTGTGGGACAGTCTGCCACAAAACCGGTGTAGCTGTGCGGCGCTGTTTCCTCGGTAGTCAGCAGAATCTGGGGCGCAGAACCGGTTCTGGTCAGCGCCAGGTCTACTTCTGCTTGGACCTCCGGCTCAGACAGGAACACCTTCGGATGGCTGTTGTCCATGCAGTCAGCGATCTCCTTGGCAGAGAGCCGGAAGTTCACCGGACAGAACACCATGCCGGTCTTGTGGCACGCCAGATAGGCGAACACAAACTCCGGGCAGTTGTGGAGCTGCACCATGACAACGTCACCTTTCCGCAGTCCGGCACGGAGCAGTCCGTGGGCGAAACGGTTCGCCTCTGCATTCAGCTGGGTATAGTTCCAGACTCTGCCGCTTTCCAGATCTGCCAGCGCCCGTCTGCTGCCAAACCGAGCCACGTTCCGCAGAAAGCCATTGCGCCAGGTATAGCCGTCCTCAAACTTTCCCCGAACGCCTCCATGGCACGCTGTTTCTCATCCAGAATGCGGGTCTTTCTGACCTGCTGCAAAAAGCTTTCCAGATGTGCTACAGCCTTTTCCAGTCCGGCTGTTCCCTCGCTGTTTTCCGCTGCCAGCACCATCTGTTCCATCTCCCGGAGCGCCGCCATCTCGTGCTGTTTCACGCTGTCAGTTCTCCGGGTACGATTGCCGGCATATGCCGCCTTTTCCTTGGTCTCTCTGCGATACATGGTGCTGCCTCCTCAGAATGTGAAATATGCTGTGCCGTAGCTGAGTCCGCCACCAAAGCCGGAAAGCATCACGCTTTCTCCACGTTTGACAGCGCCGCTGCGCACGCAGTCATCAAGGCAATGGCAATGGATGCTGCGGAAGTGTTGCCGTATTTTGCAATGTCCAGGAAAAACTTTTCCATGGGTTCTTTCAGCTGCTTGGCTGCCGCCTGGAGGATCCGGGCGTTTGCCTGGTGACAGATGTAGTGTTCCGGATAGCCGCCCACCTGATCCGCCACACGGCGAATGCTGCCGGACAGTGCCTGCACTGCAAAGCTGTACACGGCTCTGCCCTCCATCTTCACCTGCTGTTCCGGCTGTTCCGGCAGAGATGCGGCAAAGGGGTTGGTGTTGTGATAAGACTTCGGGCAGTACAGCACCTCGGTGTTGCCGTCTGCACCGCAGTCAAAGGCATAGCGGCTGTTTTCATCCAGGGTGATGACTGCCGCACCTGCGCCGTCGCCGAACAGCACGCAGGTATTCCGGTCTGCAAAGTTGGTGACACGGCTCAGCAGTTCGCTTGCCACAACCAGGGCGTATTTCTTTTCCGGCATGGTGCAGAGCAGCGGCCGTGCCGTGTGCATGGCATACAGAAAACCGGTGCAGGCGGCGCAGATGTCAAAGGCAAAGATCTGTTCCGTGAGACCCAGGCTCTTCTGGAGCAGGCACGCCTGTGACGGCACGATGTTGTCCGGTGTAATGGTGGCGCAGATCACAACGCCGATCTCTTCCCTGGGGATGCCAGCCATTGCGATCGCCTTTTCGGCAGCCTCTGTGCCGAGAGACAGGTTGGTCTCCTGGTCGGCAAAGTGCCGCTCGGAGATGCCGGTACGGGTGGAGATCCACTCGTCGCTGGTCTCCACGATGGTTGCCATATCGTCGTTGGTCACGGTGCGTGTCGGAACGCTGCTGCCTGTGCCGCAAATGCGGATACCGATGTTCTGTGTGATGTTCATGTAGGGGTTCCTCACTTTCCTTGGCGCTTTTCGCCTTGCTTCTTGCACCATTTAGTATACCCCTTTTTTCAGATAGAATCCACCTACTCCCCGTGCAGAACCACTCTACCCGTTTGAGAATTTTCGATTCTCTGACAAAAAAAAAGGCACAGTGCCGCAATACGGAAATGATTTCATCACGATACATCTGAAATCCATTTCACGATTGCAGTACTGTGCCTTTCGCACCTGTTTTATTTTTTCCTTTGGGAACGGATACGGATGAGCCACTGATGCCTTGCAGAGCAGCGCCAGAAATAGCACAGCAGCACCGGCAGTTCCAGCACGCCGGCAAGGGCGAAGATCACGCCGCCTCCGGAGATCCCGGAAAATGTCACGAAAACGGACAGTGCCGCACCCCAGACGATGCCGGAAATGGCAATGAAGATCCACGCCCGTGGCCACCAGAGACTGGCAAAAATGAGGAACACCACAAAGGATGCTGTCACCGCATAGCACATCACTCTGCCGTCCCACAGGTCGGCGATGCCCGGCGCAATGTACTGGAACAGGCAGACGATCAGAATTGCCACCAGCCACACCCCGGCAATGGAGAGTAGAGTGATGAAAAAAAGTGCCTCCAGCAGAATCTACCGTCAGTAGAATCCCCCGGTTTTGTGCGCTTTTCCGGTTCTTCTGACTCTACCGGCTGCTGCGGCTGTTCCTGCGGCGGATAAATCAGATCATCCACCGATACCCCGAAGATCTCTGCCAGCTGCACCATGGTCGGCACATCGGGAATGCCGTCGCCACGCTCCCATTTTGAAATGCTTTTATCAGAATAATTGATCTTTTCGGAAAGATCAAGTTGTGTCATACCCAGTTGTTTGCGATACCGGGAGATGTTCCCGGCGATGGTCTTTCTCATGCTTTCATCTGTCATTCTATCGAACTCCTTCCCCAGATGATTTTCTCTATAATCATAGTTATTATAACACAAGAAAACCGCTTTTTGGTGAAATTCCTATGAATGTTCCTGCCATAAAAAAAGTTACTTGACAACTGCCGGAAAGGGTGGTATACTAGAGACAGCTTCAGGGTACTGTGTAATTCAGAACCGGCAGTGAACGGCGTTTTTGCCGCAGTCTGCGAACCAGTTTCGAAAACTGGCTGATTCGGTGCAATTCCGAAACCGACGGTATAGTCCGGATGAGAGAAGCCACGCAAAATCAATTTTACGTGTTTCCCCCAGAATCCAGAATCATAACGGCATCTTTCCAAGCCGTTTTCTTGCCCTGTTGTGCATTTGCAGAACAGGGCATTTTTTGGAGGTGTTTTCATGACAGAGCATTCTTTTTATATGGAACGTGCCATTCAACTGGCACGGCGTGGCACAGGGTTCACCAACCCCAATCCCCTGGTGGGTGCGGTGATCGTCAAAGACCACCGCATCATCGGTGAGGGCTGGCACGCCAGATACGGCGATCTCCACGCAGAACGAAACGCCTTGAAGCACTGCATCGAAGACCCTGCCGGTGCAGATATCTACGTCACCCTGGAGCCATGCTGCCACCACGGCAAGCAGCCGCCATGCACTGAGGCACTGGTGGAAAGCGGCATTCGCCGGGTATACATCGGTTCCCGTGATCCGAACCCTCTGGTCTCCGGAAAAGGCGTGGCGTTTCTCCGGGAACACGGCATCGAGGTTTTCCCGGACTTTCTCCGGGAAAAGTGCGACCAGCTGAACCCCATCTTTTTCCGGTACATCACCACGAAGATGCCCTACACCATTCTAAAATATGCCATGACCGCAGACGGCAAGATTGCCTGCGCCGACGGTGCGTCCAGGTGGGTAACGGGTGAGGCTGCCCGGAATCACGTCCAGCAGACGAAAAGCGTGTGGCTGCCATCTGCGTGGGCATCGGCACTGTTCTGGCAGATGACCCCATGCTCACCTGCCGCTGTGAGAATCCGTCTCAGCCGGTACGTGTGGTACTGGACACCCGGCTGCGCATTTCCATGGAGAGCAAGCTGGTACAGACTGCCGGCGAAGTTCCGGTCATCGTCTTTGCCACGCCCCGGACAAGGAAAAAAAAAGGCAGCCCTGGAACAAAAGGGTGTCACTGTTCTGGAGGCGGAACTGCTGCACCAGACAGACCTGGAATCGCTCCTCGCCCGATACGAAAATCTTCCCGTGCCGAAAGAGCATCTGCACGGCAGACACATTTCCCTGCGGAACTGCCTGGAACAGCTGGGACAGCGTGGACTGGACAGCATTTTGATCGAAGGCGGCGAATCCATCCATGCGGCGGCATTACAGGAGGGCTGCTGTGACCTGGTGCAGGTCTATGTCGCACCGAAACTGTTCGGCGGAGACGGTCTGTCCCCCATCGGCGGCATGGGCATCACCACCCCGGACCAGGCAGTTCTTCTGTCTGCACCCACGGTGACACGGCTGGGGCAGGATCTGCTGCTGGAATACACCCGAAAGGAGTCATGCTGATGTTTACCGGAATCGTAGAAGAAATGGGAACAGTGCGACGGCTGAACCAGGCACCGAACCGATGCGAACTGGAACTGACCGCATCCAAAGTATTGGAAGGCACTGCCATCGGCGACAGCATTGCCGTGAACGGCGTTTGTCTGACCGTAGTCCGCATGGGCGAAGACCACTTCACGGCGGATGTCATGCCGGAGACCCTGCGGCGCAGTAATCTGGGACTGCTGAAACCCGGCTCGAAGGTCAATCTGGAACGTGCCATGGCGGCAGACGGCAGATTCGGTGGGCACATTGTTGCCGGACACATTGACGGCACGGGAACAATTCGTTCCATGCAGCCGGAGGGCAACGCAGTGCTGGTGACGATCAGTGCCGCACCGGAACTACTCCGGTATGTGGTGGAAAAAGGCTCCATTGCCATTGACGGCATCAGCCTGACGGTGGCAAAGGTTTCCCACACGGATTTCACCGTGAGCCTGATTCCTCACACCGGTGAGGAAACCACCCTGCTGAAACATCGCTCCGGTGAGATCGTCAATCTGGAAACCGACATCATCGGCAAGTACGTGGAAAAGCTGATACAGCCCAAAAGCGGCGGCGTCACTATGGAACTGCTGCAACAGAACGGATTCTTTTAAGGCAACAAAATTAAAGCAACAAAATGAGCCATAACCTACACAACCAAGGAGGTCATTTCTATGGCAATTACATATAACACCATTGAAGAAGCTTTGCAGGATCTGCGGAACGGCAAGTGCATTCTGGTGACAGACGATCCGGATCGGGAAAACGAGGGCGACCTCATCTGCGCCGGACAGTTCGCCACCACAGAAAACGTCAACCTCATGGCAAGCGCCGCAAAGGGACTGATCTGTATGCCCATGAGCCATGACAACATTGTCCGGCTGGGGCTGACCCAGATGGTTTCCCACAACACGGACAACCACGAAACGGCGTTCACCGTTTCCATCGACCACATCGACACCACTACCGGCATTTCTGCGGTAGAGCGTGGTCTGACGGCTCGCATGGCAGCAGACCCGGCGGCACATCCCGGCGATTTCCGCCGTCCGGGACATATGTTCCCGCTGGAGGCAAAGCCCGGCGGCGTTCTGGAACGGAACGGTCACACCGAGGCTACGGTAGACCTGCTCCGTCTTGCCGGACTGACCCAGGTGGGTCTCTGCTGTGAGATCATGGACGATGACGGCACCATGATGCGGGGCGAAAAGCTGGCGGACTTTGCAAAACAGCACGATCTGTCCTTTATCACCATCCGGGAACTCCAGCACTACCGCCGGAATCACGACAACTTTGTGGAAGAAGTGGCACGGGCAGAGCTGCCCACCGTTCACGGGCATTTCCAGATGTTCGGTTTCCGCAACACTATCAACGGCGACGAACACGTTGCCCTGGTCATGGGCGATGTGTCGGACGGCGAGCCGGTATTGTGCCGGGTTCACTCTGAGTGTCTGACCGGCGATGTGTTCGGCTCCTGCCGGTGCGACTGCGGCGAACAGCTCAGCCGTGCGCTGGACATGATAAACGCAGAGGGCAGAGGCGTTCTGGTCTATCTGCGCCAGGAGGGCAGAGGCATCGGTCTGCTAAACAAGATCCGGGCGTACAAGTTACAGGAGGATGGTCTGGACACCGTAGAGGCAAACATCAAGCTGGGCTTTGCGCCGGATCTCCGGGATTACAGCGTAGGTGCGCAGATTCTGAAGCATCTGGGCGTGACTTCCCTGCGGCTCATGACCAACAATCCGGAAAAGATCGCAGAACTGGGCGAATACGGACTGGAAGTTGCCGAGCGTGTTCCCATTGACATTCCGGAAAAGCCGGAGAACCTGCGGTATCTCAAGACCAAGCAGTTCAAGATGGGACATTATCTGCATTTCTGAGAAAAACACAAAAACTCTAGGAGGTACAATATCATGAAAACACTGGAAGGTATGTATGACGGCAAGGGACTGAAAATTGCCATTGTGGCATCCCGTTTCAACGAATTCATCACCACCAAGCTGGTAGGCGGCGCTGAGGACTGCCTGCTGCGCCACGGCACAGACGGCGACGACATCACCCTGGCATGGGTACCGGGAGCTTTTGAAATTCCGCTGGCTGCCAAAAAGCTGGCATTCTCCGGCAAGTATGACGCCATCATCTGTGTCGGCGCAGTCATCCGTGGTTCTACGAGCCACTATGACTATGTTTGCGCTGAGGTCTCCAAGGGCATTGCACAGGTGGGGCTGGAATCCGGTCTGCCGGTACTGTTCGGCGTACTGACCACCGACACCATCGAACAGGCGATCGAGCGTGCCGGCACAAAGGCAGGCAACAAGGGCTATGACTGCGCTATGTCCGCACTGGAAATGGTCAGCTTGTTCAAGAACGCCTGAAAAACAAGACACTTTCCGCATCGTTGAAACCTGCAAATCTGAAATTCCCGTAAAGTGAGTGATTTTATGAAAAATTTCATTTTCTTTGACATTGACGGCACGATCATCTCCGAGGACGGCTATCTGCCGGAATCCGCAGTCCGTGCCATCCAGGCAGCCCGGAAAAAGGGCAACGCCACCCTCATCAACACCGGACGCACCGCCATGAATGTAGACCCGTTTCTCCGGGAGATCGGCTTTGACGGCTACATTTACGGCTGCGGCACAGAACTGGAATATGACGGAAAGGTCCTGTTCCACGAAAAAGCAGACCCCGGCACGCAGCCGTGAAATGGTAGAACTGGTGCGCCGCACCAACGTTGCCGTTCTGTATGAGCGGAGCGACGCCATATTCATCGACCGCAAGGCGAGAACGCTGCCGAACCTGCAAAAGCTGCTGGAGCTCTACGAAAGCAAGCAGCTGCCGTTCGCCGATGTGCCGGAGGATGAGAACTGGTACACGGACAAGTTTGTCATCTGGTATGACGGCGAAAGCGATTTGGAGGGTTTCCAGGCAGGTCTGACGGGAAAGTTTGACTACATCGACCGTGGAAACGGCTTTGCTGAAATGGTGCCCTGCGGCTGTTCCAAAGCCACCGGCATGGAAAAGATGATGCAGCTGCTGGGTGCAGACCGCTCTCATGTTTTCGCCGTGGGCGACAGTCTGAACGATCGTCCCATGCTGGAGGCTGCCGGAACGGGCATCGCCATGGGCGACAGTCCCATGCTGCACCCCTATGCGGACTACATCACCGCAAACCTTGCCGACGACGGCTTGGAAAAGGCGCTGGCGCACTTTGACTTGATCTAAAGTTATATCCCCAAAAGCAAACTCCCGCAGTTTCGAAATCCTTGAAACTGCGGGAGTTTTTTATCGTATTACAATATTTTCAAATCATTCAGCGCTTTCCTGCTTTGCAGCATCCCGATCCATGCGGATGGCTTTCAGCACGATGGCGCATTCCAGACGCTTTTTCTCGATCTCACAGGACAGCTTGTATGCCTTGTGGACATCGCCGCTGTACTGGTAGTTGTTCGCATTACAGCCGCCGCTGCAGTAGAATCTTGCCCAGCAGTTCCGGCAGTCCGGCTTGCTGTAGATATGGGTCTTGGCGAAGTCGGACTTCATTTCACGGTTGAATGTGCCGTCGTCCACGTTGCCCATCTTATAATCTGCCTCGCCGACAAACTGGTGACATGGGTAGATATCGCCGTCCGGTGTAATTGCCACATACTCGTTGCCGCAGCCGCAGCCCCGGAGACGCTTAATGGCGCAGGGTCCCTGATCCAGGTCCAGCATGAAGTGGAAGAAGTTGAACTTCTTGCCGGTTGCCTCATAGTCCAGGATCTTCTGCATCAGCCGTTCGTACTCCTCAAAGATACGGGGCAGGTCTGCCTCGGTGATGGCATAGGGTTCCTTCGGGTCAGCGATAACCGGCTCTACAGAGATCTGGTCGAAACCGGCATCCAGCAGTGCAAAGACGTCGTCAGAGAAGTCAAGGTTATACTTGGTGTATGTGCCACGGACGTAGTATTCCTTTTCACCACGCTGGTCTACCAGCTTTTTGTACATGGGGACGATTCTGTCATACGAACCTTTGCCGTCCACACGGGGACGCATCCGGTCGTTGACATCCTTTCTGCCGTCGATGGACAGAACCACGTTAGACATCTCCCGGTTGATGAAGTCGATCTTGTCATCGGTGAGGAGCATACCGTTTGTGGTGATGGTGAACCGGAACTTCTTATTGTAGACCGGTTCCTGAGAACGGGCGTATTCCACGATTTTCTTGACGGTCTCGAAGTTCATCAGCGGTTCGCCGCCGAAGAAGTCCATTTCCAGATTCACACGATCCCCGGAATTTTTCAGCAGGAAATCCACTGCCTTTTTTGCCGGTCTCATAGGACATCAGCTTTCTGCCCTCACCGAAGTCGCCGGTAGAGGCAAAACAGTACTGGCAGCGCAGATTGCAGTCGTGAGCGATGTTCAAACACATTGCCTTGATAGGAGATGCCACAGCGAAGTTGGCATATTTTTCGTAGTCATCCGGGGAGAAGAGGATGCCCTCGTCATATGCCTCCAGGATCTCGGCATAGCAGGAACGGATCTCTTCCGGGTCATAGAAACGGGAAAGCTTTGTCACGACCTCTTCCGGACATTCTGGTGCAAAAGGCGGTGCGATATTGTCCAGCATATCATAGGTCAGCTCGTCCACCACATGAACGCCGCCGCTGTTTACGTCCAATACCACATTATAGTCGCCCAATTTATACTTATGAATCATAATTCTGTTTCCTCTTTCCAGCTGCATGGGGAAAAGCAGCATAACTTTATTAAAATGCGAAAAGGGACAACGAACTGTCCCTTTTTTCTATCGGTTGCAGACTTGCGTTAAGCGGTTCAAAAACCACTTAGTGTTCGCACTTCTGGTTCGCTACTGTGCAGGAAGTCTTGCAAGCAGACTGACAGGAAGCCTGACACTTGCCGCAGCCGCCCTTTGCAGCAGAAGCCTTCAGGTTTGCTGCATTGATGGTCTTGATGTGCTTCATTCGAAACCCTCCCCCAAAAAAGTTTAACTACATTATATCACAAAATCACCGGATTTTCAAGCGTTCCATGCAAAATAGGAAAAAAGTTTACATCTTGCAAAAGAACCTTCCGGCTATCTAGGCGGTTTCCGATGGGTGCATTGACGCCGGAAATCCCACCCCAGACACCGCCGCCGCAGAGACACAACAGCCGCACCGGACTGCCGGCAGTATGCAGCCAGACCAGGCTCGCCAGCGTCAGCACTGCCCACAGGAAGAGTCCGCAGAACAGTCCGCAGCGCCAGCCTTTCCGGCGGCGGCGGAATCCGGCAAAGCGACCCATGCCGTACCCGGAAAACACCAGCGCTATCCCTGCCATAAGACGCAGCATCCACTCCGGCGCATCGGCGAAAAGCATCATCGCCGCCAGGATGCTCAGTACGCCGGTCAGAATCCCCAGCCCCACCGGCAGCGCCGCCAGCAAATACCAGCCGCCGGATACCCAAAGGCTTTTCCGGGACTGGGGTCGTGTGGTTTCCATGGGCTGCACCTCCGTTAAACACTGTTATCCCAGCATATGCAGCACCCGCCAGTGATAGAACGCAAAAACGGACTGTACGAATACAGCCCGTTCTTTTGCGAAAATGCACTGGGATTCTTAGTCCTTCAGCATACCCTGGTCGGAGTCGTCAGAACCCTTCTTTTTTCTTCTTGGATGCTTTCTTTTCCTTGGCAGCAGCGATCTGTGCCTCCTGCTTGCGCTTTGCATTCTCGGTCATGGTCAGATTTTCCTGTACTGCCCAGTTCTTGATGCGCAGCTTGTTGCGGTTGCTGGTTGTCTCAATGACGATATTATCCTCATTGACCTGTACCACCAGACCTACGATGCCGCCGATGGTAACGATCTCGTCACCGACCTGGAGGCTGTCCTGCATTGCCTTTGCTTCCTTGTCCTTTTTCTTCTGCGGACGAATCAGAATAAAGTACATTACTGCGAACAGCAGCACCATAAAGATCAGATAGCCCACTGTGCCAAAGCCGCCGCCGGATGTACTCGTAGAAGATGTGCCGCTGGCAAATGCAGTCATGCTGCAAACAGCGCCTGTCAGAGCTGCTGTGCTGGCAGCCAGTCCCAGTCTTGCGAAATTCTTACTCATGTTCAAAAGCCCTTTCTCCGTTTGCCCTGCGCTTTCGGGAAAAATGCTTACGCCTTGCTGCGCAGCACTTCGTCGATGGACGCAGCGGCTGTTTTTCCGGCACCCATCGCCAGAATGACGGTTGCCGCACCGGTGACAGCATCGCCGCCGGCATAAACCTTGTCCTTTGTGGTAGCCATTTCCTCGTTGACCACGAGACAGCCCCACCGATTTGTGTCCAAGCCCTCTGTTGTCGAAGAGATCAGCGGATTCGGCGAAGTACCGATCGCCATGATAACCGTATCCACATCTAGGACAAACTCGCTGTCCGGAACAGCAACCGGTCTGCGTCTGCCGCTTTCGTCCGGTTCGCCCAGTTCCATGCGGATGCACTTCAAGCCGTTGACTCTTCCGTTTTCATCGCCCAGGATCTCTACCGGATTGCACAGGTTCTGGAACTCTACGCCCTCTTCCTTGGCGTGGTGTACCTCTTCCAGACGTGCCGGCATCTCTGCCTCAGAACGACGGTATACGATGTACACGTGTTCTGCGCCCATACGCAGCGCACTTCTGGCAGCATCCATTGCCACGTTGCCGCCGCCGACAACAGCCACAACCTTCGACTGGATGACCGGTGTCGCATACTTCGGGTCATAGCCGTGCATCAGGTTGATACGGGTCAGATACTCATTTGCGGAGCATACGCCCACCAGACCTTCGCCCGGAATGTTCATGAACCGGGGCAGACCTGCACCGGAACCGATAAAGACTGCATCATAGCCGCCTGCCATCAGTTCGTCGATGGACAGGATCTTGCCGATGACCATATCCGGCTGGATATCTACGCCGGCATCCTTCAGCGACTGGATCTCCTGCTGTACAATGGTTTTCGGGAGACGGAACTCCGGAATACCGTACATCAGAACGCCGCCGGCTACCTGGAATGCCTCAAAGACAGTTACCTGATAGCCCAGGCGTGCCAGATCTCCGGCACAGGTCAGACCAGCCGGGCCGCCGCCTACAATGGCAACACGCTTGCCGTTCGGCGCAGCCTTTTCCTGCTTGCCGGTATAGCCATGCTCACGGGCATAGTCTGCCACAAAACGCTCCAGACGGCCGATGGCAACCGGTTCGCCCTTCTTGCCACGGACGCACTTGCCCTCGCACTGGTTCTCCTGGGGACATACACGGCCGCAGACAGCCGGCAGGCTGTTGGTGGTGCGGATGATGTCATACGCCTGGAGGAAGTCTCCGGCAGCCACAGCAGCGATGAAATCCGGGATCGGAACGCCTACCGGACATCCGCTGACGCAGGGCTTTGCCTTACAGTGCAGACAGCGGGTCGCCTCTTCCTGTGCCTGTTCCGGGGTATAGCCCATTGCAACTTCTTCAAAACACTTTGCACGTTCCTTGGGATCACGCTCCGGCATAGGAACCTTTGTCGGTGTCATATTGAATTTTCCTGCCATGGTCACTGTACCTCCTTCCGGAACAGATTGCATTCCTGCTCCTGCCGCTTGTACGTGCCGTTGCGGCGCATCAATTCGTCAAAATCTACCTGATGACCGTCAAAGTCCGGACCGTCTACGCAGGCATACTTGGTCTTGCCGCCGACGGTCACACGACATCCGCCGCACATTCCGGTTCCGTCCACCATGATCGGGTTCAGCGAAACGATGGTCTTTACCTGAACGGCTCGGTCGTCTTACAGACAAACTTCATCATGGGAACCGGACCGATAGCAATGACGACGTCATACTTCTTGCCCTGTTCCAGCTGCTGCTGCAGCACATTGGTCACAAAGCCCTTTTGTGCCGTAGGAACCGTCATCGGTGCAGAGATACAGGTTATCGCTGCACGCACGGAATTCATCTTCCAGAATGACAATATCCTTGTTGCGGAAACCAACGATGGTATCCACTTCCAGACCCAGGCTGTGCAGGTGCTTTGCCTGAGGATAAGCGATGGCACAGCCTACGCCGCCGCCGATCACGCAGACCGACTTTGTGCCTTCCGGCAGTTCTGTGGGAACGCCCAGCGGTCCGACCAGATCCAGGATGGTGTCACCTGCCTCCAGCTGTGAAAACTGGCGTGTGGTCTCACCGGCGATCTGGAAGATCAGCGTAATTGTGCCGCCTTCACGGTCATAATCTGCTACGGTCAGCGGTACACGCTCACCGAATTCGTCCAGCCGGAAAATGATAAACTGTCCCGGCAGAACCTTCTTTGCGATCAGCGGTGCAGCAATGCGTACCATCACAACTGCATCGTTGAGCTTTTTCTTTTCTACGATTTGAAACAATTCTTTCACCTCATGCAATCTCATTGACTGTGCCGGAGCCTGTCCCGTATCCGGAAACATCCCCAAATTCTGACAAGCCGAATGAAACAAGCCGACAGACCGCCGGCTTGTTTGAAATACATATTTGCAGCGCTGCCGTATAAACGGACAGCAGTCGAATCTTATTCCGCAGAATCGTCCTCTGCCGGCACGTCGATCGGCACTTCAAAAGCGTCGTCGTCCAGATCGCTGTAGTCAAACTCCAGCATCTCGCCGCAGCACGGACACGGCATTTCGCCCTCTTCCAGAACAGATTCGCTCAGAGCGATGACATTATTGCAGGACGGGCAGACTGTCTCATAGAGTGTCTCATCATCGTCGTCGTCAAAATCGTCATCATCAAAGTCGTCATCGTCGTCACAGGAATAGTATGCGTCATCCTCATCGTCCTCATCATAGACAATGTCTTCCAGATCGCCCAGATCCTGATCAAACAGATCGCAAACCTCTGTCAGTTCGTCTACCTGGGTCTGCAGATCGCTGACATATGCTGTCAGATCCTGCATGACATCCAGCAGCTGTCCCAGTACCTTGCCTTCTTTTGTGCTGGTCAGATCCAGTTCCATACCGTCGACCATTCCACGCAAATACGCCATCTTATCCGTCAGGTTCATTTGAAATACCTCCTGTTCAAAACACGGTCTGCATTTTTCCGTGCAGCACCGAAAATGTTTGCATAAGCAAGATGTTTTCGCTTATGCTCTTTCCATATACTCACCGGTTCTGGTGTCGATGCGGATCATGTCGCCCTGGTTGATGAACAGCGGCACCTTGATCTCTGCGCCAGTTTCCAGTGTAGCCGGCTTGGTTGCATTGGTAGCAGTATCGCCCTTGAAGCCCGGTCAGTCTCGGTAACTTCCAGCTCAACAAAGTTGGGCGGCTCTACGCCGAATACGTTGCCCTTATAGGACAGAACCTTAACTTCCATGTTCTCCTTGACGAACTGGAATGCCGGACCCAGCTTGGAGCTATCGATCGGCTGCTGCTCATAGGTCTCCATGTCCATGAAGTAGTACAGATCGCCGTCGCTGTACAGATACTGCATATCCTTGCGCTCGATATAAGCGGTCGGATACTTATCAGTCGGGTTGAAAGAACGCTCTACCACTGCGCCAGTGATAACATTCTTATACTTGGTGCGGACGAAAGCGGCACCCTTACCCGGCTTAACGTGCTGGAATTCGATAACCTGTACCACGTTGCCGTCCAGTTCAAATGTGATACCGTTTCTGAAATCGCCTGCTGAAATCATAAATTGAAACCTCCGTTTTATTTCTAGGGAATGGGGGTCGATCCCTTTCGAGTGTTTTCCGCCGTGGGAACACGCTCTCCTGTTTCCCTATATTTCATGCAACGACAGGAAACGCCCTGCGTCCAAGCAGAGAATCCCCATAAAAAACATTGCTTAAATTTATTATACAACATAATCGCCGTCTTTGCAAGACTTTCCGCAAAAAATTTACGTTTCCGCCGGAAAAATCTTACAGTACCGTCAGCTGTTTCGGCGCCTCGGTCAGATTCTCGCAGCCGTTTTCCCGAATGACCACAAAATCCTCGATGCGCACGCCGAATTCGCCCGGCAGATAGATGCCCGGTTCTACTGTGACCACGTTCCCGGTCTCCAGCTTTGCCAGCGTTCCCGGCGAGGCATTGGGGAACTCGTGAATTTCCAGACCCACGCCGTGTCCCAGGGAATGCCCGAAGTTGTCGCCGTAGCCTGCCTCTTCGATGATATCCCGTGCCAGCTTGTCCATGTCTCTGCCGGTGATGCCGGGTTTTGCGCCCACAATGCCGGCAGCCTGGGCTTTCAGCACGATATCATAGACCTGCTGCATTCTTTCGCTGGGCTTTCCCACGCAGACGGTACGGGTCATGTCGCTGTGATAGCCGTCCACCATAGCGCCGTAATCCATCAGTACGAAATCGCCGCTCTGCACGATACGCTGCGCAGAGGGTACGCCGTGGGGCATGGAAGTGGCACTGCCCGTCAGCGCAATGGTGGGGAAAGATTCCCCTTCTGAACCGTTTTCCATCATGGTCTGGTTCAGCCGCAGCATCACGTCACGCTCCGAGATGCCCGGACGCAAGAAATTGCAGATATCCGCAAAGGCAATTTCCGCAATGCGCTGCGCCCTGCGAATTTTGTCGATCTCCTCTTCGCTCTTCACCGTGCGGCACGCATAGATCACACGGCTCAGGGTATCGCTGTAATCCAGCCGCACCAGATTCCCCAGCTGCTGTTTCAGCTTGGAGAACTGGCTCAGCGTCATTTCCATCGCCTCGACAGAGACGGTCTTTGCGCTGTGCTTTTGGAACAGTTCCTGGCTGCTCGATAACGGTACAGTCCTTCACGCATTCCCGTGCCTTTTCAATATAGCGGAAGTCGATGATAAGATAGGCGGCATCCCGAAAGCAGACGACGGTTCCGGCAGAGGACTGCATCCCGGTGAAATACCGGCGGTTTACATCAGATTGAATGACCGCAGCGTCTGTCTCCGGCGGCAGCTGCTGCATCAGTTTTTCCAAACGGCTTTGCATGATGAAAACATCTCCTTACATTTCAGAAAGTGCCTGGAGCGCCAGGAAATAGCCGTTGATGCCGAAACCGGCGATCGTTCCGGCGCAGACCGGGCTCAGCACAGAGTGGGAACGAAACTCGTCCCGTGCATAAATGTTGCTGATATGTACTTCCACACAAAAGGGATCCGGATGTCGTGAATAGCATCATGAATGGCATAGCTGTAGTGGGTATATGCCCCGGCATTGATGACAACGCCGTCAAAGGTATTCCGTGCAGCGTGCAGCTTGTCGATGATCGCACCGTGGTTGGACTGGAAGATCTCGCACTCCAGTCCCAGACCCTCTGCACGATCCAGGATCATCCGGTTCAGATCAGCGAAAGTGGTATTGCCGTAAACGCCCGGCTCACGCTCTCCCAGCAGATTCAGATTCGGTCCGTGGATCACCAAAACTTTTTGCATCATAGCAGTTCAGCTCCTTACTTTTCTTCGTATATTTTCTTCGGCAGAAACGGAATCTCCATCCGCCGCTTGAACTTGAAAAACTTCGTCTTTTCCATCTCCATGGGGAACACAAAGATACAAGGCACCCGAAACAGGTTTGCGCCCAGCACATCCGTGAAGATCTGGTCTCCCACGGCGGCGACCTCCTTCCGGGACAGCCCCATCTTTTTCCACTGCCTCCCGATAGCCCTTGGTCAGCGGTTTCTTTCCCTCACAGACAAAGTCCAGCCCCAGCCGCTCTGCGAATGGTGCGACCCGGGGCGGATGGTTGTTGGACACCAGGCACAGCGAAATGCCTGCCGCCTGCATTCCGGCGACCCATGCCTCGACACCGGGCGCCGGCACAGGGTTGTCGTGGGTGGTCAGTGTGTTGTCTATATCCAGCAGCAATCCCCGGACGCCCAGTTTTTCCAGAAGATGCGGTGTAATATCGCATACGCTGCGCAGTGCGATTTTTGCATGAAACAGCATGGCTGTCCCTCCTTTCGGCAGAGCGGTGCAGACCGCAGTTACATTATACGCCTTTTTCCCTGCCGGAAATGTCGAACGATGGTCGTTCATTTACAAAAAAACGGGCGCACTCTTTGAAAGTGCGCCCGCCTGCTGTGTTTCGCAATACGATTTATCAATACTTGCGCTTACGAGCAGCTTCAGACTTCTTCTTACGCTTTACCGAAGGCTTTTCGTAATGCTCTCTCTTACGAACTTCAGCGATAACGCCGTCCTTCGCACAAGATCTCTTAAAACGCTTCAGAGCGGTGTCCAAAGACTCGTTCTTACCAACGCGAACTTCTGCCACTTACATTTCCCTCCCTTTGCCGCTACGGCAGAGGCTAATCTTCCGCCAGACCATACGGTCGGACTTCCGATCTATACCACCAATAATCCCCAGTCGGGAACATCGGGTATCAGCTTCACCTATTTCGCTGCAAACTATTTTTGCAATATAAATCATTGTACCACATATTGCAGAATTTGTCAAGACCTTTTTCTGCAAACTTAGAAATTTGTTATTTTACCACAAAATTCACAAGTTTCTTTGGTACATATATTTGCTTAATGATTGTTTTGCCTGCTGTGGCTTCTTTTATTTTTTGCATCAGCAGCTGCCTGTGCCAGAACGTCATCCTTTTCTGCATCTGCCGGAATCTCCAGCTTTGCCTTTACCTTGCCGTTGATCTGGACAACGATCTCGATCATATCGTCCACGCACAGCGCCTCATCATAGGTCACCCATTCCTGCTCGCTGAGAACACCCTCGCAGCCGATCACCTGGTACAGCTCCTCAGAGATGTGCTGCAAACGGATACAGCAGGATCAGCAGGTCACGGAATTCCTTCTTGGTGATCGAGCCGGCATCGTAGATATCATTCAGCAGGGTCATCATTGCCGCAATGGCAGTGTTGAACTTCATTGCCTCGATATCCTCGGACACCTTCTTGATGGTCTTGTGCATCTTGGAGCGCAGGGCATCGCTGTAGCTGTCGCTGTCGGTCATCTTGTCCTGGAGCGCCCAGATACGGTCGATAAAGCGCTTGCAGCCCTTGACACTGCTTTCGCTCCACGGCGCAGCCTTTTCATAGTCACCCATGAACAGCACATACAGACGCAGCACATCCGCACCATAGACATCTACCACAGCATTCGGTTCTACCACGTTTCCTCTGGACTTGGACATCTTTTCGCCGTCCGGTCCCAGGATCAGTCCCTGTGCGGTACGCTTTGCATACGGCTCCGAAGTGGGAACAAGATCCAGGTCATACAGGAACTTGTGCCAGAAACGGGAGTAGATCATGGAGTGTTACGTGTTCCATACCGACGTTGTACCAGTCGACCCGCATCCCGTATTTCAGTGCCTCCTAGGATAAAACTTCCTTGTCGTTATGCGGATCGCAGTAGCGCAGGAAGTACCAGGAAGAGCCTGCCCACTGGGGCATGGTATCGGTTTCCCGTCTTGCATCTGCGCCGCACTTCGGGCATTTGCAATTGACGAAGGATTCGATCTTTGCCAGCGGGCTTTCGCCGTCCTTGCCGGGTTCGAAGTTTTCTACCGGCGGCAGCTCCAGCGGCAACTGGTCATACGGCACCGGCACCATGCCGCAGTGCGGGCAGTGAATAATTGGAATCGGCTCTCCCCAGTAACGCTGACGGTTAAACGCCCAGTCCTTCATCTTGTACTGTACGCCCTTTTCGCCGCAGCCCTTTTCTGCCAGCACTTCCAGCATCTTTTCGATGGCATCCTTTTTGTTGGAGATGCCGTTGAGAATACCGGAGTTCACCATTTCGCCGTCATGATATCAATGCCGAACTTCTTGGCGAAGTCATAGTCACGGGTATCGTGGGCCGGTACAGCCATAATCGCGCCGGTGCCGTATCCCATCATAACATAGTCCGCAATATAGATCGGAATCTTCTTGCCGGTGATGGGGTTGATGCCGGTGAGACCTTCGATCTTCACGCCGGTCTTGTCCTTGACCAGCTGTGTCCGCTCGAACTCGCTCTTCTTGGCGCATTCTGCCTTGTACGCATCCAGGTCAGCAATGTTGGCGATGCTGTCACGATACTTCTGGATAATCGGATGCTCCGGCGCAATGACCATGAAGGTGACGCCGTACAGGGGTATCCGGGCGTGTGGTATAGATGCGCAGCTTTTCGTCTGCGTGTTCCTTGATGGAGAAGTTGACAAACGCACCGGTGGACTTGCCGATCCAGTTCTGCTGCTGGAGCTTGACGTTAGGCAGATAGTCTACCTCTTCCAGTCCCTGTAACAGCTTGTCGGCATATTCGGTGATACGCAGGTACCATACTTCCTTGGTCTTCTGCACTATCTCGCTGTGGCAGATGTCACACTTTCCGCCCTGGGAATCCTCGTTGGACAGAACCACCTTACAGCTGGGGCAGTAGTTGACCAGGGTCTTGTCCCGGAAAGCCAGTCCCTTTTCGAACATCTTGAGGAAGATCCACTGTGTCCACTTGTAGTACTGCTCATCGGTGGTATCGATCACTCTCGACCAGTCGAAAGAAAAACCGACACGCTTGAGCTGTCCGGTGAATTTTACAATATTGTCGTCCGTCACCTTACGGGGATGCACGCCGGTCTTGATGGCGGTGTTCTCAGTCGGCAGACCGTAGGCATCAAAACCGATGGGGAACAGTACATTATAGCCCTGCATCCGGCGCTTGCGGCTGACAACTTCCAGACCGGAATACGCCTTGATGTGTCCTACGTGCATACCGTGACCGGAGGGATACGGGAATTCTACCAGCGCATAGAACTTCCTTGGCACGGAACGAACCGTGTTCTTCCCAGTACTTCTGCCACTTTGGTTCGACAGAGGCAAAATCATATTTGTTGCTCATGTATTTATCATTCCTTTAATTATAATTTACTCAACATAGCTCCAGGGCTGTGACGCCGTTTCCTTCAATTTTTTCTTCGATACTGTCACAGTTCCATGTTTCATTCAGATCAAATTCGCATTTCATACAAACACGACTGTCTTTCTCCGCAATCTCCCGTCCGGCATGATAGAATTTCACATAGATCGAGTATGTGGTCTGATACGCATTGTCTGATTCAGCTATCAAATGAGAAAACGGCGGCGTATCCCAAAAATCACAGTAAAGTGCGTAGATCTCCTCCGCTTTTTCAGAAAAGCTGTCAGATGTCATATCAAAGGAAACGTTTCCACTTATGAAATCAAAGTTGATATATTCGCTTTCCTGTGACGTACCGAACGCCTTTACATATTCTTCGGTTACCGACGTATTGATTTGATGTTCCTGACAAAAAGATGCCCAGGCGGCTGCCTCATAATTCTCACGCACACTCTTGTGCGGAAAATGCCGGATTGGCAGCAAGCCATCCCAGCCGCCCTTTAACCAACCGGATATAACAGTAAATGCCACATCTGGATTTTCTTTCGGTGAAACCGTATAAAAAGTATAAATTCCGCTGTCTGTCTTTTTTGCATATGGCTGTCACAAATCGTAAACGATTCCCCATATTCATCCTGCAGCTGACGCATTATCTGCCATCTGCCGTCCGGTAAAAAGAAATTTGACAAGCACTGCGATCCAAAAGACGAGAACCACGAAAAGTATTCGCCATTCTGTCTTTGACTTTTTCGGTTCCCCGCTGTTATTTGCCAAAAAACGCCTTGACATTCTTCTCGAACACCAGCACAGCAGCAGCGCCCAGATCCAGCAGACCCTCCAGGAGGTAGATCCACTGGCTGCCCAGATTGCTGAGGTTTGCGCCGATGTGGGTCAGAAACATGATCGCCAGGAAAACGGCGACAATGTAGTTGATGTACGGCACACGATTCAGCATCAGTACCAGCGCAACCACGCCGACGATCAGCATGATGATGTTGGAGACGCTGAATCCCAGGATCAGATTCAGAACGCCCTTTAGAATCAGATAAAGCCCGATGCCAAATACCCATTTTTTACCCATGGTTTCCATACGGCAGGATCCTTTCTTCTATCGTTATTTCTAAAATCCAATCGCCGAAGGCGGCATTAGATTTTTTTGATGCAGCTATTTTTCTAAAAAAAATGCTGCCGAGGTCCAGGGCGAGAAGCCCTGGTCGCTGTCCGCAGACAGCGAAACTCTGCGCCATACTTTTGGCGCAACGGAGAAAAAGGGTGAGAAAATCGACAGATTTTCGAGGGGAAACGAACACGACCGTTTCCCCTGGCTGCCCTTTTGAAAAAAGCTTACCCTTGAAAATGCCCCAGTGGGGCATTTTCAACGCTCTAAACTCAGTCCGGCTTGACCCACTGCGAAATATCCACCGGCTCTGCATCTGCCCAGAGGCGTTCCAGCTGGTAGAATTCCCGGGCATCCTTACAGAACACGTGAACGATCACGTCGGCATAGTCCAGCACGACCCAGTTCGAGCCGTTGCCTCTGCCCTCACGGTGCATCGGCTCTACGCCTTTCTCTGACATCTGATACTCGACCTCATCCGCCAGCGTCCGGGTATGTGTGGTACTCGTACCGTTGGCAATGATGAAGTAGTCGCCCAGAATGGTCAGATCCTGCACACGAAGTACCTGGATATCCTCTGCACGCTTGCTGTCCAGTGCCTTTACAATAACTTCCAAAATTTCCTGCTGCGTCATAGTTGTTCCTTGCTCAAAGCCGGCCCGATGACAAAGCACGCGCTTATTGACTGGGCGCCGTCATTGCTGTCGCCCTTGCTGATATCGTTCAGATTTTCCTGGGTGTCGTCATAGTCTCTCGCCAGATATTCGCCCTCCGGCACAAGCTCCACGATGGCGCTTTCCTCCGGATAGATCTCGTTCTGGTACGGACGGAAATGGCCGTTCAGCAGGTCGATGGTTGCCGATTTGTGAATCGAATACACCGACTGCGCAGAGCCGTCGCCCGGATAATAGGTCGCACCCTCACCCGGCACCATAAAGACATTGACGTTGTCCATAGTCAGCCGCTGGGAGGCAAAGTCTGCCACCATGCTGATCTGTTCCAGAGAGAGGTCTGTTGCGATCCACTGGTTCTTGTAGATCTTCTGCATCGCACTCATCAGTTCCGTCTGGCTCATGTTCAGCATCTTTTCCATGGCTGCCGCCAGGAAGATACGCTGTGCCTTGACACGTCCGATATCACCTTCGGCATAGCCGTGGCGGAAACGCACGAACCACTCCGACTGCTGTCCGTTCAGCGTCTGCTCACCGGCAGGCAGCACCTTGTCTGCCTCATAGGTGATCTGCTCCGGCAGTGTGATGGGAATGCCGCCTACAGAATCTACAATATTGGCGATATCCACACAGTTCAGCTTCACATAGGCATCCACATAGATGCAGAAATTTTCCCGGATGGCATCCACTACACGCTGGATGGGCGTAACGCCGGTCTCCTGCCCGCTGTGATAAATGCTGT
>VOFI01001323.1_pt1 | contig 24001 bp, 22 predicted proteins | sample 5384131 | NCBI WGS metagenome assembly VOFI01 (sample SAMN12384728, study PRJNA508395) | human gut metagenome | isolation source: healthy gut H | host: Homo sapiens | reverse complement strand
AAGTACGGATTTCACAGCCGCTTTTCGCGAACGAGGCACTGTTACAAGAAAAGAAGCTCTGCCGGACAACTCCGTATACATATCTACAATGATAGAAGTATCATTGTATTTCAATGTATGAAGAACTATTCCTTTCGTCTTTTGCAGCATAACCGATATTTATCTCGTTTCCAATCCGGAAGCAAAGCTACAAAAAACACAAAATAATCGGAGACATACGCCGTTAAATATCGCTTCCACTTCCTTATCTTGCGCGTAAATATAGCACAAACCTTGAAAAGAAAAAGTAATACGCTTATTTTGTATGCGCAGTATGCCTATAAATTCTTTTGTTATCATTCATCGTCTCCGGTATTTGTTCCGTTAGTCGCCTAAAATATTCACATTGAATGATTCTGCAAATGCATTCGTTTCCCTGCTAACGAAATAGTTTAGTATTGTTTCATAATAGTTCTGCATGGTATTTGTTACGGTTCTGAAACATCCGTATCCAAGCTTTTCTATTTTATTGTACCACAAGGCAAGCTTTCCACGTGCCACATCCTTGTCATAGTGCTTATTATATATATTGGTCAACTCTATAGCCAAGTCGTAAACTGATTTCAGTTCCGGATAATGGTCGAATATGATTTCCGCACGTATTCTTTGGGATTCAGTCCATTTACTATAATGCTTGACAAGTACATGTTTAGCCCTTGCCAACAGCTGCTTACGGGTATCACCATTGGTATATCGAAACGGGACATACTCTATATTTTGTTCTTTGCACCGCTGAATTTCATCGTTCTCTAAATCCCGTGCCATCCAGCGATAAGTAATCCTGAGCTCATCAATTGCCTCATAAAAGAGCTTCTGGACATGAAACCGGTCATTGGTCATCGTGGCATTGGGAAAACCCGTTCGGACAATCCGCATCATGGTCGGTGAAAGATCCAAAGTGACCTCTTTGACTGTCTTACGCTTGGAGAGATGAATCATTTCAAGCACCTTTATGACGTCTTCAGACTTCGTGCCACGTATCATGGCCACAAGAGTACCTCTGCCACCATGTCCCGCACGGTTAGTGACAACAGTATATAATTCTCCGCAACTTAAAGAAGTCTCGTCAATACAAAGGCAGGGACCTATGTTCTGTTTGAACAGGACATATTCTGTGGCATGATCCAACAGGTCCCACTCTCTGTATGCGCTGATAAACCCCTTGTACTGTGAAGTCAACTGTTTACCGTTTACACCATAAGCCTCTGCTATGGAGCTTATGCTGGCCGCGGTAGTTTCAATCTTCTTCTTTTAAAAAAGCAACGAACTCAGGAGTGAGTTTCGTTCCTTCGGCAGTTAGATCATCGTAGGTATAAGAAAACGTTTCCCCGGTAGCTTTGTCATACCAGCGACGACGTCTTACGTGGAGATAAACAGGTTTGCCACGCAAAGGAAAGTCCTGAATAACTTTCTCATCGGTAAAACCATGGGAGATCACGGTTCCGCTCTTGTAATCGGAACGTTCCAAGTAGTGTTTTTCATCAAGCCAGACTTCGATTTTTACAGGGGCGTCATGCCAACCGGAGATATCGAAATACTCCATTAAAACTTCGGGAAAGATGACTCGTAGTAACTTATCTAGATTGCGATTAGAATTCATTGGATTGTTATTTTTTTAATCTTCCGCAAAGATAGTTCACCGTGGTAAAGCGTTTATTAACATAACATATCCACGTGAGGGTTTGGTAGCCACCGGTACTCGCATAACCGCTGAGTTCGGTGCTTTTTAAAAGAATTACTTAGATAATCACGCCGTTAGCTGCCAAAGTGTAGCAGAGCATTACTGTATGGATGGCAAACAGCTTCAAAGCCAATATAAAGATCACCTGAGTGACTTCCAGAATTGGGATCAGAGAGCACATGCCCAAGAGTATATCCTTTATCCAAAGAATATGGGTTATCGCCTATGTATTGACAAAGAAACGGCTTTTGAGCAAGGGAGATCTTTATGGCTCAGTTGTAATTCTTGGGGGATTAAGTTTAGTCAATTCCCTTCATGCATATACCTTTGCTAGCCTAAAAAGGAAGAAGCTCATATCCACTACTCCTCTAAATGATGCCCTAAATGCTTTGATTTTAGCATTAAATGCTTCCGCTGCTGCATTTGTACTCCTGTTCACAAAGAAGTTCAAAATCCTTTCATAATGGTTCTCAATAGAGTTTGCCACTGTTGTGAATGTATCGTATCCATATTCTTCAATCTTATTATACCATAGTGCCAGCTTTACTCTTGCTACATCCTTGTCATAGTTTGTGGAAAAGATCTTTCCCAACTCCAATGAGTAGTAATATACGTGCTTAATATCTTCAAACTGCTTGAAAAGTAATTCTGCCCTGATTTTCTGACTCTTGGTCCATTTATCAGGTGATTTAAATAATAAATATCTGCTTCTGGCCAATAATTGCCTGAGTGTATCTCCGTTTTCGAGTTCTTCTGCTTTATATACTTCCCCTTCTCTTTTGCCGCCTTCATGGCTTTATTCTCCTCTTTTATCACTTGCCATCTATATGTAATACGCAACTCTTGTACCGCTTCGTATACAAGTTTTTGTACATGAAACCTATCAATCACCTGCATGGCACGTGGAAAGCACGTTTTCGCAATCTTTTGCATGCTCCCCCGGCCATATCCAGTGTAATTTCTTTGACTTGATTACGCAGCTCCTGTGGCATCTTTGTAAGTACCGCAATGATATCATCGGTTTTAGTGCCCTGAATTACAGCTATAATAGAACCTTTCCTACCTCGCTTATCTCTATTTATTAAGATGGTATAAAGATCTCCCTTGCTCAAAGCCGTTTCGTCAATACATAGGCGATAACCCATATTCTTTGGATAAAGGATATACTCTTGGGCATGTGCTCTCTGATCCCAATTCTGGAAGTCACTCAGGTGATCTTTATATTGGCTTTGAAGCTGTTTGCCATCCATACAGTAATGCTCTGCTACACTTTGGCAGCTAACGGCGTGATTATCTAAGTAATTCTTTTAAAAAAGCACCGAACTCAGCGGTTATGCGAGTACCGGTGGCTACCAAACTCCAGTCACGACTATATGTCTGCCCAGTGGAGGGATCTTCCCAGCGACGACGCTTGATACGTAAATAAACGGCTTTACCACGGATAGGGAAGTCCTGAACTTCAATCTCAGGGAGGAAACCTTTTGAGTGAAGATGTAGATCAGAGTACTCAGAAGGAATAGTGGCTTTCTCCTCTAAATAAAGAATAAAGCAAGTATCCTGAGAAACATGATTGACTAGGGTAAAGTAATCAAGGATTCCTGAAGGCAAGAACAAGCTTAAAGAAGCAACAGGATCAATCGTTTGGGAAGAGGATGTTTTCATGTCCGTATTTTTCTTACGTAATATTGATTCTGTATCGATGGGGGATTCCTGTTACAGCAGCAATACCACGAGCAATCCACTCACTCTGATTATAACCACGGATTTGCTGTTTTTTCTTATGAAGCGGTATGGGGATTATCACATCAATTCCCTGAAAAAATTGGAAGACAAAGTTCGGCAGCCATATACCGCCCCATAATTGCACCTATTTCCTTTTGTCCACCATATTTCAACCGATGAAGAATCAACCGGAAGTCGCTTCCTTTCTCATAAAAGAAAAAAAGTAGCCCGTTCCAAAGGGATTTGTCCCCAGAAGAGCCGCTCTACCGGATTATCTTTTCGAAGATGATAATTAGTACGGGGTAGATTGATATTACATTCTGTACAGATACATTCTTCACCCTTTGCTAACGGCCGGCCACAAACAACGCAGCAACGGGGAAATAGCAAAGATAAGAAAGAACTAAGCCAGTCTTTGATAAGAAGTGTGTGTTTCATAATAATAGAGATTTAAAGTTGCAATAGCACCTACATATTTCAATGGAGGGACTTCTGCCAGAAGTTTCTGAAAGAAAGGATGAAGATTTCCATTCGTTGCAAGAATATGATGTCCTTCTATGAAATGATCTTCACCATAAAAGTTAGTCACCTTTCCTCCCGCCTCCTGAACAATCAGTGCCGCTGCAGAATAATCCCATTTTCCGAGAAATGCTTCCATCCATGCATCAAAACGTCCAATAGCTACATAGCAGATTGCGGCAGCAGCCGAGCCATTCATGCGAATACCACCCACTACTCCATAAAGCTGATCGATGAGATGAAGAGCGGTCTGTTTATATTGCAGATGATTATAAGGCAATTCTGTAATGACGAATGCATCTTTGATGTTTTCAACGTTCGACACATGAATTTCTTCGCCATTCATAAACGCTTTTCCGCCTTTCCAGGCATAAAAACATTCATCCCGGCAAACCTCATAAACGACGCCTAAAAAGAAGTTCGGTACGGCTACGTAAAGCGATGGACACACAATAAGGAGCCTCATCATGAATATAATTCGTAGTTCCATCCAACGGATCAATCACCCAACAGTATGGTTCATCCTGATAAGTAGCAGAGCCTTCTTCTGTTATGAATCCCGCTTCAGGCAGTAAAGCAGTTAGGGCTTTCACCACACACACTTCAGATTCTTTATCTACATAAGACACATAATCGTGTGCATGTTTTTCCACCACACGCTCACGACGAAAGTTCTTTCGTTCTTCTTTCAAAAAATATCCAACTTCGGTAGCAATCCGGCATACATCAGCTGTAAGCTGCTTCAAATCTAACATTTATTATTCAAATTAAAAAGTGCTTCGAAGTTATAGCTTTTCCGGCAAAAAGCATAAAGGAAAATAATATTTTCGTGTTTGATACGCAAATTAATGAGATAACATCAAAACTATTATAACCAATATTTAAAGAAAACATCTAAAAACAAGGCCGACTCATTTTCTTTTATGAGCCGACCTTTCTTTACTTTTACATCAAAATATAAATGTATTGTTCTTTATTCCTTAATTTATAACAACATTACTTCTGAACCACAATTTTCAACTTACAGGTACGTCCATAGAGTAATGCCACACCGTCATCATAGGTGAGTCCGGTTATGCCAGCTCCCCGAGTAGGCTGGCCCCTGGCTTCCTACCACTCCTGTAGGAGTAGCTATTTTACATCCTCCGGCAACTAACGCATCGGTATCATTTGTGGCTTCAATGACATGAATGACACCGTATTTGCCTGCCGCAGTAACAAAGGCAATATAAGAACCGTCTTTTATCTGCAAACTACAAGGATCATTCGGATATCCATCAGACGCATTGACTCTTTTGCATTAACATATCGGCACCTCCTTGTAGCTATACTTTCCAATACATTCAACGCCTCAAAAGTCTTGACGTCCGAAGCTGCATTCGCCATCATCACATCAACGCCAAGGTCAACGACCTTATCCTCAGGGATAAGAGTAAACATCGTTCTGTTCGTAGCAACGCCTACCGGTTTGATCCAGTTATCTACATCATAAGCTCCCACCGGTCCTCCATTAATTCTTGACGCACTGACATAAGAGAAACCTCTGTTTTTAACGGCAACAAAGCTCCGGATTTCTCCATATATTGATGAAAGCAAAGTCTACGCTGTTTGCCTTTGAGCCATATCCTTTAATTTCCTTCAGGCTTAATACATGCTTCTGCACACCTTGTACCATTATTCCCTCTATGGAGAAAATATAAGGTTGATCCGGTTCTGTTGAATGTTCCCATTCGGGTGCCATTTCGATATCGTTGAAAACAAGCGCAACATTATTGTCAACACCCTCAAGACCTTCGATATTGATAATCTTTTTCCTCTCTTCCTCCCTTCTATATCTTCCACCACAATCTTGATTCCATTGGTATCTTTATTGTCTACGACAGTTTTCAGGATAAATTCCATTTCCAACGGATTGCCAGATACCGGAATAGTCGTATATTCCTTCAGGTCACCCAGTACTTTATTACACAACGTATGTTTTATAGACTTAATGCCTACGGCAGAACGAATCACTACAGACAGAGAAACCTCTTCATCGGGTACTAAAACAGGGAAATCCGATGGTTCTGTGAATATCTGAGATGGAAGTTTGGTTATCTTTTTAATAGGTATTACCTTTTGTGCCGTTTTTGTCAAAACGTCCGTTGATGTCACCAGTATCCCGGCTGCTTCACACGTGTTGACCTTGACATTCAAGTCAAATTCAAGTGTCATATCAGTTTGCAGAGTATCTATCTTTAGACGTTGACGCTGCGCGCATTTACCTCTTCATACTCTCCACTCCATCCCCTACCTTCAATAAAGTGGCATATATACTATGTATACCCACAGCAGAAAAACTTCTGGCAGATACAGTCACCGTCGAGTTATATTCTACTGCATCTATCTCGGCAGGAGAAGTGAGTTCTATTGTGGGTGGCGGATATGCGCTATCATCCGAATAATCGGCTTCACTATCACTACAACTTGTCAACGACAAGCCCCATAGCAGGGCAAACATCAGGATTATGGTGTTTTTGATATATTGTTTCATAGCCATTCATTTTTTATTTTAAAGATTCGATTTGCAATTGAAAACAATGTAAGTCTCCGCTTACACTTGTTTCGGTTCCCCCCCTAAAAGCCCACTTATGTGAAGTCAGGACAAATATACAATACTCGGAGTCTCTATTTCTATTTTCCACTTCTACGAAAGAATAGGTACCAGAAGTTAAGTTAGAAGTAATTGCCGACTCAAGATTAGGCAATAACGCACGTTTAACAGTGCCTACCAGAACCGTCTGTTCGTTTACCTTTTTCTTGAAAACGTCGACAGCCGGAGCTATCAGGTCTTCGCTGTTTAATGATACAGAACAGAAGAGCATATCTATTCCGTTCACTGCTTCTGTTTTTGTTTCAAGATATCTGCAATCGTTTTCCACTTCATATTGCGTCATCTCAGAAATAGTGGAAGGAAAAAGCACTGTACTACCGATTATCTTTTTTTCTTCGCTATTATAGCTGACAGGTACAAACACCGGCACTTTCTTGCTCTCTCTAGCAGCCTCCGTACCCGTATTTATGATTGCGGTTTGTCCATAGACAGCGTTCGTCCTGTCCAACAATGCCACTGAATGAGTAGTATTTCTGATAGATGACGCCACCTCTTTATAACTACAAGAGCTAAATAAATTTTGCTCTGACAAGTGCGCATAAACCAAGACATTCGTTGTTCTGAACCGGTTCCATTCCGGAACTTCTTCTCCCTTATTATCCTCGTCACTACACGAAACAAACAGGCAAGAAATAACACATATAAATAGCAGATATAGATAGTTTGATTTCATTTTTCATTCATTTTACAAATTCAACTTCAGCAAACAAAGCCCTGTGGTCAGAAACTTCCGGATTGGATAAAACTTTAAACGACTTCACTTTCCACTTATTCTGTGGAAGCCCGAATATATAATCAATCTTGATTGTCGGCTGATCTGCCGGGTAGGTGAATGTATCATCGCAGATTCTCTGCCAATTCTTCATTACTTCACAAATCACATTAGAATCGTGTCGGGCATTAAAATCTCCTCCCAGCAGTGTCGGGATGTCTCCCGTACCAATCCGCTCATTAATTTGTTCGGCCATTGCACTCCTTATCAGATCTGTCGAATGATCCAGGTGAGTCGTTCCTATCCTGATTACGTCTGAAGTTCCCGGTTCCTGAATATCTACATATAATAGCGTACGGGGTTCTTTGGCTCCGTCTATACCTTCAAAAGTTTTGTTATTGATATAAACGAAAGGATATTTTGAAAGTATGGCCACTCCATATTCTCCACCGCCAGTATCCATCGCTTTCCCGAATACGGAAAATAATCCCAACTCCGCAGCCAGTTGCGTGGTGAAATCTTGATTTTTTATTCCTTTTTGTATTGTAATCTATCTCTTGCAACATTACAACATCCGGATTGTATTTCCTGATAAATACAGCGTACTCCTTCACCGAGTAGCCGGTCATCTGTCCGGACATCGGCAATTATAGCTCATTATTTTAAGAGCCTGCGCATACGTACTTTGATACGCAAAGAAGAAAAGGCATACCCATACAATGGGCTTTAAAAGTGCTCTCATAAATTTACTTTTTATTATTAGATTAAGTTGACTTATTCAACGGTATATGTATATTCTGATATTTTTTTAAAGCTAACCGGTGTTATGGATTGCATCACCTCCAACACATAGTTCAAATCGTTCCCTTTACAAACGAAGTCGTACGTAAACGAAGCAATCTTTTCGTTTTTAACTGTAATCTCTATATCAAAATGACGCGAGAGTGTTGTAAGCACTTCTTTCAGTGATGCATTTCTGAAAGTAAGCTGGTTCCCCTTCCAACTCGAAGCATCATCGTGATATCTATCAGTTTTTATTTTTATTACATTACTTCTTTTTTCATAAACTGCAGTTTGTCCGGGAAGCATTTGCTGCATAGGCCTACGACTTCGCACATGCCCGATATTTATACTTCCTTCGTCGAGTGTAGTTTTGATTACCTTATCCGAAGCGTATGCTTTTACATTGAAACACGTTCCCGTCACTTGTATTTTCACATTCTCGGCAAATACCTGAAAAGGGGATTTCTTGTTTTCTTGCTATTTCAAAATAAGCCTCTCCTTCCAGCGTAACATTCCTGTTGTATTTTGCAAACTGCTCCGGATAGGTCAATTTAGAATCGGCATTTAACCACACCCGGCTACCATCAGGAAGTAATACAAGTAGCTTCTCACCCCTTACAGCACAGACCTCCCGATAAACAAGGTTTGCCTCACTATGACTTTGATAGAAATTATATCCTGCACCTACTGCAAACAAAACAATAATACAAGCTACCGTCCACTTAAAGAACAATGGCATCCTTATTCTCCTGTTCTTTCGTTTTTCTTCCCGCATCACGGCTTCCTGAATATTCTTATAAATGCGATATTCATCAAAAGGAGGCAGTTCTCTGTCGCCTAATTCAAGCTGCTTACCTTCTATTATCCTCTGAATGTCGTCATCCATATATTTCCCGATGCCGTCAACTACTTCAAAGTCCTGATTTGTATGTTTCTTTTTTATTTCATATTTCAATATCTATTAGTAATACACACTGTTACAAAAAAGTATTATACAGACTACGTTAAACCGTGTTAATTCAAAAGAACGTTCCATATCAGCAAAAAGTGATAACATTATATAATACAATACACCAACAGCAGGCTAAGCTCTCCCACTGTCGCGCGAATCTGCTTCAAAGATTGGCTATATTGAAATTTAATTGTATTGATCGAAAGATTAAGTTTATCGGCTATTTCCTGATTGGAGTATTTTCCCGAAACTTTCATTTCAAAAACCTTGCGGCGTTGTGGCGAAAGTTGCTCAAGAGCTTGCTGTATGATGTTCATTTGTTCTTGTTTAAGGTTTTCGTTTTGAGAATTGTCTTCCAATTCCAAAACCATTGAAAGACAATCCTCAAGTAAATAGATATTTTTCTTTGAGTCTCTCAACGTATTGAGCAGATCGTTCTTCAACATCGTAAAAAGGTATCTGTTTATAGGTTTTGTCTCGTCGATTTCTTCTTTTTTCAGCCAGAGTTTTAAGAATAAGTTCTGCACAGCATCTTCAGCCAATTCTTTATTCAGCAAATATTTAAATGCCAAAGAAAAGGTCTGCGCCGCATACGTCTTGTATACAATACTAAATGCCAGCTGGTTCCCCTCTTTCAGAGCCTTAACCAAAGCTTGGGCTTCATCCTGTGAGTATTTCTGGGACATCTTAATCATTTTAAATATGAAAATAAAAAACTTATTATATTAAGTCTTTATTTTCAAATATATTAATTCTTTCTGATATAGCATGAATCGCGAGCAACAAATAAAACAGGCCTCTTATTTATTTCACCAGTCTTTGATATTTGCTGAATAAAAAGGTGGAGAATGATAATAATCCGTCAGTTGTTGAATGAACATCTTTTCGAGTATCCTTCCGATCAGTTGCATTTACCCAACCTTCTTCTATTTCCTTTAATTTATTTTCAAGTTGTTTCTGATCCACCTCTACACCTTCCCCGACCGCTTTGATGAATGTATTGATATACACCTCCCAGCGCTTTGCATAATAATCACTTATCAGTCCTGCCCACGAACGGCTGGCATAATCGTTCAGGCTTCCCCCCCAAGTAGTAATCAAGTTGCGAGCATTCTTTTCATAATAGTCTTTCAACTGGGGAGAATCCCCCATCTTCCGTGCATCATCAATCCATTTATCCAGCGAACAGTAAGGATGAAAGGCATTCAGCTTATCCAAGTCATTCAATATCTCTTTCATTTTCTCGCCGCAAGCTTTCAAAGCCTGATAATCTTTGGCTTCAACCATCCTATCAAACTCCATTTTCACATCAAGAAAGTAGTTTCCAAGCACCTGTCTGCCTACAGTAATCAAATCCAGGCGAAAAGCATCTCTCCGGTCAGAAGGCGCTTCGTTCAGTTTTCGCCAAACCTCTAATAACTCAACATTACTATACACATTACTTGTCCGTTTTTCACTGTTCTTATTCAATGCAGGGCGATACCCGGGTAAGGTACCCAATGTGCGCGGCACCTGTACATAAATGTCATTGAATAATCGTTTCCAAGCATCGCGCACAGGCTGCGACACGCATCCCACATGTCTGTCAGCCAGACATTCAATCCATTTATTATCATCTACATTCAGATTCCATGCTTTCTCAAGAATGTATTCGTAGGGAAATTGCACCACATCCAATCCTTCCAGCGTAGAGCCGATTCCTTTAAGGTTACCTCCACCGTTAATGAGAGCATTCTCAAGTCGTGCGCCACTTTCTTTGACGTTACCTGTCAAAGTCGTGTTTCCCCCGAAATTGCCCAGATAACACCAAATATAGGGCTGATCATGAAAATGCTCTGTTCTTTTCCATAATTCAACATTTTCACAATGATAATCAAGTAATATCATTTTATTCTGTGGCACTCCTGTCAGCAAAGCCTTCATTCGCTCGGAAGTCCATTTATCTTTATCAAAATAAAACATCCATGTCATTTGCATCCATTGGGCTTTGGGATCGGCAGCCGTCAATGTAGCGTACATATCCGAAGCTATCTTCCGCAAATATTCGGGTTCGAAACTGGGCGGGTCAACCTCGTTGAAAGGATCTAAACCATAAATATGATCGGTTCCGAAAAGTTTTTTTTGTTCATCAAGAAATAGTTTCTGAATTTTCGCAAACAAAGCATCGTTAGGGTTCAGAAAGTTACAACGGTATACATCAGCAAAGCCGGCCCATTTGCCCAAATGTTGAATATCAGCCTCGGGATAGAGCCGTTTTAAATCGGCAGGTACATGTCCGGCAAAGGCTGGCAATACAGGCTTCATATTCAATTCACGCTCACGTGCGAGTATTTTTTTCTGCAAGCTTACCTGGTGTTCCAGCCATTCCATCGGCAACGGACCATTCCAGCGATCTATGTTAGCCATCCGATGCCAGGGCAGATACGGCGGTCCCGTGAAGTAAGAGCGTATTTCGATGTCCGACATTCCCATTTTCGACCAGACTTTATACCACACAGCTTCTTGTCCGGTAATTGCCAAAGGCATATTTATACCATTAAGGGCCATCCAGTCAATAAAGCGTTCCCATTCTTTCCATTGCCACCAAGGCATCGTGTAACCATACGTGCAGTAATTCAGGAAAAAACGAGTATCCACTCTCGCTTCCGAAACCACCTTCTCACCAACCATCGGCAATTCTTCAGGAATTTCAACGGCTATATCCGCATACCATGACACTGTAGTGAGACAGTAATATTTCAAGTAATGGTTCAGTCCCATCGCCATTGAATTGGCGTTGTTTCCACCGATTACAATTTTATCTTTTACGGACTCTATTGTAAAGCAGTCTTTCTCTCCTTTCAACTTTTGAAATTGAAAACTCTCGATATATGACGGCAGCAAACGTTTCAATAATGCTTCCGCAACAGCTACGTCTTTGTCTTTAGCCTGAAGAGCCAACGACATAAGCAGCATAACCAGACACGTGTATACACTTTTTCTTTTCATTCTGATTTATAATTTTATATAGATTTTTCTTTTTAACAAAATATATCCCAACAGCCCATTGAACAACAGGAAAAATACACCGTACATAAATGAACCGAAGTAATTTCCGAATAACGGGTTAAACAAATTGTTGAATACAGCCGTATGGATATGCCAATGCACAAGCAATCCTCCGACTATGCAACTAAACACATAAATTACAAGCGGATTCGCTCCAAATGCTTCGAAAAACGAAAACCACTTTTTATTCTGCTTCACATCAATGATATAAAGCAGCAATGCCAATGCCAATGCCGCAATCCCACAAGTAAGCAAAACAAACGAAGGAGACCACAAACGTTTGTTCAAAGGACAGGCATAGCTTAACAAATAGCCGGCAAACAACAGCGTGGTACCTATAAGAAATAGATTCAGCATCCGGCAGTCATTGTCTTTAATATCGATGATTATCTTTCCACAAACAAAACCGATCATTACTTGAGACACAGCGGGAATCGTACTAAGTATCCCCTCGGGATCGACAAACTGGCGGCCCTGAAGATACATGTGGTTAGACCCTAAAATAGCCGAATCAATAATCCTGACGATATTATCCGCACTTTTCTCAAATCCGTTTCCAAATAACTGAAATATAAAGTAGACAGCCAGCAAAATGATGGCTAATGGCATAAAACGCTTATGAGGTATTGTTACAGCCAATAAGGCTGTAATACCATAACAAATCCCAAGCCGTTGCATAACTCCCATCAACCGGAGCTGACTCAAATCAAAATAGTTAGCACTATCTATTGCTGTAATGAACCACTCTATAACCAGACCAATAAATATTAACAAGAGACTTCTTTTTATGATTTTCGCAATCGCCGGTCGATACTGGAAGTTATACTTACACAAGGAGATGTAGGTCGAAATACCCATCAGGAACATAAACATCGGAAATACCAGATCGGCCGGCGAAAAGCCATCCCACTTGGCATGTGCAAAAGCGGCAAAGTTATACCCGCACTTTCCTGTATTGTTGACCAAGATCATCCCGGCAACAGTAATACCCCGAAGTACATCAAGCGAAAGTAACCGTTTGTTCGGATTCATAATATTTGATTCTTTTAATTACTTATTATATATAAAATAGTCGTTCCGGCAGCTAACACTATCCCTATAAGCGATTCATAAGGTATCAGCTTCAGACGTTCCTTAAAGTTGAGTTCGCATACGCCTCCTGTCGCATGAAAGAACGAGCCATGTGGCAAATGGTCAAGAACTGTAGCTCCGGAATTAATCATAGCTGCTCCCCAAACCGCAGAAATACCTATAGCCAATATCGTTTCAGCGAACGAAGAAGAAGCCAGTGTCGCTCCGGCTGTTGTCGATGCGGTAGCCGCCGACATCAACGCGCCTGATATAGGAGTAATCAATGCATCACTAATATGAGCATGATCCAATCCTGTAAGAATCCAGTCTTTCAAAGAAGAGTTCTTTATGATGCCGGCAATAGTTCCGGTTCCTATCAACAGAATAGCTACCACAGACATCTTTTGCAGCCCATATGCTATACTCGGAAGAATATTTTTCCATTGTTTCATACAGATAGCACCACATAAGCCACCTACCGGCAAAGCTATCAAAGGATCGATATTAATTCCTGCCGCAGGACGTAATGCCAATAAAACAATCGTAACAACAGGAGCAATCAGACTGGTTCTTAACGAAGGAAGATTTCTCTCTTCCTCTTTATCCTCTGTTTGCATCATTGTTTTTTTGTTTTTTACCGATTGAGGCATTAGACGAACAATAACGAAAACAGTGAAAAACAAACCGATCACTGCCGGCAAAATATTGGCAAACATTACAGCCGATAGATCTGCATTAAAATTTCCGGCTGCTATAATGGTGTTCGGGTTAGGTGATATGATATTTCCACATTTACCTCCCCCGATCATAGCAATAAGCAATACAGATGGAGACAGATTTAGACGCTTGCCTATCGAAAGAGCCACCGGCGCAACGGTTATCACTGCCACATCAATAAAGACGCCTACCGTACAAAGCAACATCGTTGCGAGTGCCAATGCCATAAATACCCGTTTTTCACCCATTTTGTTTATAATCGCATTGGAGATGACCGTGGTAGCTCCGGTTTGTATTAATATGCCTGACAAGACTCCGGCTGTCAGAATCCGCAATACCGCCGGGGTGACCTCTTTCACCCCTTCGGTCATCACCGTAACGGTCTCATTCAAAGATAGTCCTCCCAACAACCCTCCGACTATCGCTCCGATAATCAGACTGTATGTCGGAGAAAGCTTTCTTATGATTAACAGTATGGATAATGAAAGCCCGATTAATGCGCCTATCGCTGTCATTGAGTATTATTTAGTAAATTGTTTTATGATTCTCACCACCTGTCGCACCGTTCTCTCTATGTTTTCTTTCGTAAACTCCGGTCGCATCGCCTCTTCAAGTGTTACCGGAAAAGGTTGAATGGGCAGTACGGCAGTAAACCCCATCCTATTAAGCGCTTCGGTGGCTTCGACCGCTCCCCCAAACGCTATCACCGAAACCTGACATTTCTCACCGACACGTAAAATTCCGTCCAGCGCCTTTCCCATACCAGTCTGGCGATCCAGTTTTCCCTCTCCGGTCAGTATCAGGTCTGCCTGTCGAACGACCTCCTCGAAACGAAGCGTTTTCAATATAACTTCTATTCCGGATTGCAATTCTGCATTCAAAAACGGAAACAAGCCGCCTCCCATTCCTCCGCGGCTCCGGCACCGGGAAGCTGCGATATATCCATATTTGTATATTCCTTTATCACCTGTGCATAATGCCGCAACCCATTGTCCAACTCTATCACTTGCAAACTATTTGCCCCTTTTTGGGGAGCATATACATAGGCCGCACCCTCTTCTCCAAAAAATGGATTACTAACATCACAGGCAATCATAAATTTACTATCCTTCAATGCCGGATTTAATTGGGAAATATCTATTTGATGGACTTTTATCAGATTTTCGCCGACAGGCTCCAACTCACCGTTTCCACTATCTAAGAAACGTGCACCTAAAGCCTTCAGCATACCTATTCCCGCATCATTCGTAGCACTTCCGCCGATACCGATAATGAATTCCCGACACCCGCGTTTTAATGCGTCAGCAACCATTTCTCCAACTCCATAAGTCGTAGTCTTCATGGGATTTCTCCGGCTTGAATCAATCAATGGCAGACCGCAGGCCGAGGCCATTTCGATAATAGCCATCGCACCATTGTTTACGATGCCATACGATACTTCAATTGGCTTCATGAATGGATCATGCACCCGACATGACACCGTTTGAGCATGAAGGGCAGAGCATAGAGCTTCTGTAGTCCCTTCGCCGCCATCAGCTATGGGGAAACGTATAATCTGACAGTCGGGTAATTCCTCCTGAATCGCTTTTTCGGCAGCTTTTGCTATCTCGAAAGAACCGACCGAACCTTTAAACGAGTCGAATGCCAATACAATCTTTTTCATAAAAGCTATCACTTATTTGTTTTCTCTATTAAATTCAATGCAGCCTCGACCGGGTCATCAAACGGAGTCGTACTGTTGATCCAGGGAGATGTAATCCATTGCTCCTCCCATTCCCGGATTTTATCCCGATCTTTTGTGAAATAGAGCTGTATACGAGGGATATAGTAGTCTTTAATCAGTCCGCTCCAGAAACGGGCGGCATAATCCTCCTGGATACCACCCCAACTTGTAATCAAGCGTTTGGCATTTGCTTCATAAGCATCTTTTTCCTGAAGAGTTGTTCCGCTATTGCGCGCAAGTTCCACCCATTCTTCTAATCGATATAAAGGATGAGAAGCCAACAGCCTGTCAACGTCCATCAATAAATCAACAGTTTGTTGCAGATTACGTTGCGCTGCGAGAACACGATTCTCCGAATCATCTTTTAGGGCCTGCTTATAAAAATTCTCAGCTTTAGCCGCTACATAATACGAAACAAACTCTATGAGGTCGTTTCTGTATAATTCAGAGCTTTTCAGTTCGTCAGCACAACTAGCATACAAACGTATAGCTTGCAAGTAATCATCACTAAGGTCGATTTTACTGATCCGCCGTTGATCGGGAATTACAGTTTGCCAGGTAAAACGGGGGTATGAATACAAAGAACTATATGCTGTCTTCCGAAAGAGTTTCCAAGCTTCCTCCATGGCATCGGGATATCCCCCATAACGGGCCTCACAGTACATCTTCATCCAATCGTCCAGATCGATACTATCTGATGACCATCCCATATCGGCCAACAATTCGTAAACAACCTCATTGTTTTCGAGTCCTTCAGGGGCAGAACCGAACCCAATCAAGTTACCTTTATTAGCTGCACATAACGCTTTGACCGAGGAGCTTGCATACATGTCCAAGTCTCCTGTCATGGTGTTTTTCCCGCCAAAGTTGGGTACATAGCTGAATATCCATTTCTTTCCGTAAAATCCATCATGTACTTTCCATGTTTGTTCGGTGTTCCATACCCATTTCGGATAATCATTGCCCAAATCAATGATAATCATTTTATCATCAGGTACATTGCTTAACAAGGCTTTAAGCGATTCTTTATCCCAGAATGAATGTTGATATCCGAATGTCCATCCCTGTGTAACCCAAACGGCATCCGGGTTTCCGGCTGCAATTGATTTATAGATCGTTTCTCCATACTCGGCCAATAACTTATCTTTCGCTTCTTTATCTTCCTTATCGATAGGCAGTTCCATCTCATTAAAACTATCCGAGAGATAATACGTATTTTCTCCAAACTCTTTTTCCCACTCTTCGACAAACAGTTTGCCTATCTCTTCGAAGAAAAGGTGAATCCGGTGGCAATACATAGGCGTTGTACTCTTCATCAAAACCACCCCACCGCATGTGTCGGAATTGTGTGTCGGGATGTTTCTGTACGAATGCTTCCGGCACGAAACCTGCAAACGCAGGTGCTATGGGCTGCATACCCAACTCGCGCATACGGGTCAGGATTTGATGCTGCAAAATGATTTGGTTCTGCTGCCAGGCATCAGATAAGGGACCGTCCCACTTGTTCAGATTGCCCATGCGATGCCAGGGAAGGTGTGCAGGGGCAGTGAAAAATTCACGGATTTCTTCTTTGTTCAATCCCATACGCAGCCATACCCGTTCCGCAATGGCCTCGCTGGCCACGGTAGCCAAGGGCATATTTACACCATAAAGAGCCATCCTGTCAATTTCCTTCTCCCAACGCTCCCAGTCCCAGTAAGGGGTAGTGTAGCCGAATGTACAAACATTAAGAAAATAGCGCAACTCATAAGGGGACACCTGTTCATACAATTCATAATCAGGCCACGGCATCACCGACGTTATATGTTCACCGCTCCATGTTTTCATACTCTTGCAGGCCTCTTTCATATACGTATGAAAAGCGTAACAGATAGCAACGGAGCTACTTCCCCTTAGGGTAAGCTGGCCGTCGCTTGCTATCACTTCGAATATATCTTTACCATCGGATGGTTCGATATATTCAAAGTGGATAGACTGTGCTCTTTCCCCAATCTGACGTTCTATTAACTGTTTGGCGGGGGTGATAATATCCGTCTTAGGCTTGTGGCATGAGCAGAAAAAAAGCGTTGTTGAAATCAGTAAATACTTGATTATTGTATGTATCATAGAAAATCATAAATGTTATAAGTGAGTATCAATATTTTTTCTTCGATGCTTCTTCACATATTCCAGTTCCGTAATAATCGGTAAATGGTCTGACAAAAGCGACTGAACAGTTTGTGTGCTAATCACACGCCATCCTTTTTGCGGGTAAGCAAACAAGTAATCAATCTTAATCACAGGTTTCCATGCCGGCATCCCGAAATCATCGTTACTCGCAGCAAACCAACTATCCATACCACGTATTGCCTCGGAGTAATGACGCGCGTTGAAATCACCTCCCAAAATTACAGGATATTTATAATTTTTGAAATGCCCGGTAATAAATTTTATTTGCTCCGCCCTTGTTTCTTGAGAGTTGACGTCCAGATGCGTAGAGGTAAAAACAATGGTATCATTCCCCATTTCGAATAATCCCTCCAGCATGGCCCGCCTCTCATGCTCTTTGACCGGATGGGGCAGCATTATCTTTTGTACAGAAATATATGGATATTTACTTAACATCCCAATGCCATAATAACCGGTAGAATAATCAATCGTCTTTCCGTAAAGCCCAAACATCCCTGTATGATAGGCAAGTTCGGATATAAAATCCTTTCCCTTCTGATGCGGGGTACGCTTACGGTCTGTTTTGCTATCCACTTCCTGAAGTGCCACAAAATCAGGCTTGAAGGATTTGATGTGATGAGCAAGTTCCTCTAAAGATGCCAGTTCGCCAAATCTCAAATTATAGGTCATTACCCGTACCCGTAGAGTATCTTGCGCATAGGCAACACCCAAAGTCAGGCATAAAAACAATAATAAATATTTCTTCATTGAATACATGATTTCTATTTTTAAATGATTACTTTTCCCAGCCCGGATTTTGTCCTAACAGAGGGTTCTTCTGACGCTCGGGATTAGGCACGGGCCACAAATAATGTTTCGTTGCGTCGAAGTAACGCGCGCCGCCTTCCGCGGTAGACTTTTCGTAGATAACATCACCAAACTCATCTACTCCGGTATCGGGATATGGGTTGGCACCCAAATCGTTCATACAAACTTTCAGGCTGGGACCGGTGATGGCACGTCCAAAGCGAAGTTCGCCTTCACGCCAGCGCATCACATCGGCGTATCTTGTTCCTTCACCTGCCAACTCAATGCGACGTTCTCTTCTCAATTCGGTTTCGAGATCCATCCCCCATGCGCTAAGTTCGTCAAGGTTCATACGATGCATATTCACACGATCTCTAAGCCTGTTGATGGAGTAATCAATCTGTGTTTGTGTCAGTTTCTTGCCTTGCAGTTCGAAAGTGGCTTCGGCATAAATCAGCAAGATTTCGGCAAAGCGGATGACATTGAGATTCCCATGTCCGCCTACACTCGAACCGGCCAAATCAATATCGTTATACTTTTTCAGATAGAAGCCTGTACGGCTATTTGCCCCCACACGGTTATTATCTTGCAATGAAGCAAAACGAGGCAGATTAAATATCTCGTTGGCCTTATCCGTATCAGGGTCACCGTCATCTCCTCCCGGCCATTTGTCACCCGGAGCATATAAAGTCATCTTCATTCTAGGATCTCTGTTCTGGAAATAATCCACATAATGCTCTTCAGGCGACTTGTATAACGATGAGGTCTGCACACCGGTCTTTTTATAATATTCCAATCCGGTTTTTGCCGGTTTACCGTCTGTACACAGATAAGCATCCACTAACGACTTCGTTGGATTGAGGCGTATATAGTCTGTCGGACTGCAAGTTTCATTGGGCAGACTTTGTGTACGGATTTCGGGTACAAAAAGGCTATATACGATGGCTTCGATATTTTTCGGATCATTCTCGACATCCCCTTCGTGATGAAACAGTTTTTCATATTCATACAGGCCATAGGGACTGTTTTCGATGATATATTCACTCGTTTTTGCAGCCAGTTCCCACCTTTCGTTTTGCAAGGCAATACGTGCCAATATGGCTAAAGCGCCCCAGCGGTCGAGTCTTCCCAGCTTGTCTCCTGTATATCTTTCTTCAGGCATGCGCTCTGCCGCCCATTTCAAATCCTCGACGAGCAGATCAATGACTTTCTCTCTAGGAGTACGTTCGATATATGCATCTTCGGGCTGGATGACTTCTCCTACCCAGGGAACATCCCCCCAAAATGTCGTGAGGTAAAAGTACATAAGCGCCCGGATGGTTTTTACTTCTGCGGCATAAACGTCTTTCTTACTTTGAGCTACCTGCGCTTTATTATAATTGTCCAGGAAATTATTGCAGCGATAAATATAGCTATACGCTCCTGTCCAATAGGTAGTGAAGGGGAAGCCGTCAGTATAAGAGTGCTTGCCTCCGGAAACCTTACTTAGTCCACTAGTAATATTCCCCCACATAACAGTTTCGGCCGTCGATTCACTCCAATTCACGAGATAGTCTTTTTGTAAAGCTTCGTAACAGGGAGGCAAGGCATTTTTAAGCTGATCTTCATTTACCCAGAATGTTACATTGTCCGGCTCGTTAGGGTTCGTTCTATCCAGAAAATCGCTACATGAGGTAACTATACCAAAGAAAGCAATGATTAAAAAGTATTTTGAGTATTTCATCTTTATAGTCGTTTAATAGGTTAGAATGTTATTGATAATCCAAAAACATAGGTTTTTACTTGCGGATAGACATCTCCGCTGGTGGTCCTCACTTCAGGGTCATAAGCTCCGAAGTAATCGGTTTTAGTAAACAAGTTATCTGCCGAAGCATATACTCTAAGACTATTAATGCCAAGAGGTGCCACCATTCGGGTAGGAAAACGATAACCTATCTGAATATTCTTCAGGCGCAAGTACGATGCATCCTCTTTCCAGTAGTCACTGAAGAGCCTATTGTGTTCCTGCGACTGATAAAGTCTGGGATAAGAAGCATTTGGATTCATAGGCGTCCATCTGTCAAGATGCTCTTTTTTAGGGATTGAGTAGTCATTGATAAACGCATGCCGAGCCTCATCCTCAAGGTAACCGGCAACTTTGCCTACTCCTTGCAAATAGAAACTGAAATCAATGCCTTTCCATTCTAAACCACCCTTGATTGCATAAGTGTAATGAGGATCTCTATCACCGAACACCACTTTATCGTAGTCATCAACTACCCCGTCGGGAGCACCGTCAGGACCACTGATGTCCCGGTACTTAATGTCTCCGGGCTGTACAATGCCGTTTTGTGATGCAACAAGAGGAAACTTCGGTTTCTGGTACTTACCTGTAGTTGTATTCACTGATTCGAAGTCATACACTTGTGCCAGCCCATCGGTCAGATAACCATAGAAAGCACCTATCGGATCACCTACCCGACGATACGAACCGGAAGCCGTACTGGTCAGAGACTCCGGAGTCCCACCCAAATCGGTAATTTTATTACGGGCGTCCGACAGATTGAACCCGAGATTGTAATTTACATTTCCGATCTTATCACGCCATGACAGATTAAGTTCCCATCCTTTGACATCAATCTTACCAAGATTGACATAACCTACATTACTACTAGGAACCCCGACAATAGCCGGGACATCGGGACGAACCAATGCATCGATATTTTCTTTCTTATACCAATCGAAGTCCACATTCAGTCTATTGTTCAAAAAACTAAGATCCATTCCGAAATTAAGCATGCGGATGGTTTCCCACTTAATGTCGGGATTACCGATCTTGTTTTGCCAAAGCCCCATAACAGGTGTATTAGAAGCTCCGATAGGATAGGACTCTTCGGTTATGATAGGCGACAAATAAGGATAGTAATTACCGGGAATGTTTTGATTTCCCAACTCACCCCAGGAAGCACGCAGCTTACCCGAGCTCAATACCGAAGTAGCGAACTCCATGAATTTTTCACGTGAAAAGTTCCATCCTGCCGAGAACGATGGAAAATATCCCCAACGATTGCCCTTGGCAAATCTTGAAGTTCCGTCGGCACGCAGGTTAGCTTCAAACAGGTATTTGCCGTCAAAAGCATAGTTGACACGACCAAAGTAAGAACGCAAAGCCCACTCGTCTTTTGTTCCGCTATTCATAAAATTAATCATTCCGGCACTAATAACGTGAATATCCTCAACCATCACATTATCACGCGTAGCACCCAGTGTGCTTCTGTTTCCCACTCTTGCGAAAATCCCAACAATGCTCCCAACTCGTGGCGTCCTATGGTTTTATTAAAGTTCAGGGTGAATTGCAACGTTTGGGTCATAACGTCGAGATGGCTTTGTGAGATATAGTCCTTGGCATCTTCATTTGCTTTCAACGGGCTACCGTCCGAATAATAAGACAACATCTTCGGATTAAACTCATCCACCTGACGGGTATATATATTAGCAGAGTACTGCATACCTGCGTTCAGTCCGTCTATAATTTTGAGATCTGCATTGAAAATACCATTGAGTACACGTGTTTTCCGTTCTTCCGTTCCCGACTCATAGGCTACCTGCAAGGGATTACGTACCGAACCGTACGACCAGTTCTCACTATCTACCATCCGGCCATTCTCATCAGGAATTTGCCACATGACGGGAAGTAACGGAGACATACGCTGTGACAGGCGGAATACTCCTGATGTGCCGCTATAACCTAAGTCCTTCTTATAGAAATCGACATAACTCATCTGCCCGGTCAGTTTCAGACGATCATGCACCTCCGTGTTTACACTGATACGCGCATTATGTCTTTTTGGAACTATATCCGTCACCTACAACCAGTCCATCCTGATCCAGGAAACCATACGACATAAAAAATCCGGTTTTCTCGCTTCCACCCCGTGCACTCACATTATGCCCCGTTTGAAAAGCCCGGCTTTTGTATATTTCATCAACCCAGTCAGTATTGGAATATTCGTTAGGATACAGTCCCGAATCATATTTATCGAAAGCCTCTTGTGTATAGGGCTTGGAAAATCCGGCAGCACTCATGGCTTCATTGGAGAGTTCCATGTACTCCCTTCCGTTAACAAGCTCGGGCAATGCTGTAGGAGTCTGGAATCCGGCATATCCGTTATATTGGAATACTACCCGTTCTTTCTTTTCTCCCTTTTTAGTCGTTACAAGAATAACACCGTTAGCGGCACGTGCTCCATAAATAGCAGATGACGCGGCATCTTTCAGTACTGATACGCTTTCGATGTCCGAAGGATTCAATAAGTTGATGTCTCCTCCCGGCTACTCCATCAATCAAAATCAAAGGCGCTGTACTACTATTGATAGTTCCCGTACCACGAATGTTGATATTGGGCACAGCACCCGGCTGCCCCGAAGAGGAAACGATACTAACTCCAGGCAGCAATCCTTGCAAGCCCGTAGTTACGTTAGTAATAGGTCGATTCTCAATAGCCTCCGCTTTAACCATAGATACGGCACCTGTTACATTCACCTTCTTTTGCACACCGTAACCTACAACTACTACATCTTCCAGGCTGACAGCATTCTCTTTCATCACCACGTTTATTGTCGTTGCTTTCGCTACGACACTTTCTTCACGGTAGCCGACGTATGAGTACCGAAGTGTACTTCCATAGGGTACCTTGATGGAATACTGACCATTGATATCGGTGATTGTACCAGTAGTTGCTCCTTTTACCGATACGGTGGCTCCGATGATCGGTTCCGCATTCTCGTCAGTAACTTTACCTTTCACATACAGTTCCTTCTACTCTCCTTGCGAATCAACAGGTTCAGTTTTATTTTGATATTCTTTATTATAAAACAAAATACTGTCATCCAGAAAACGGAATCCGATGTTAGTCCCTTTCAGCAAAAGAGTCAGCGCTTTGTTTACCTCTGTGTCTTTTACCTCCAATGACACTTTCCTACTCGTATCCACAAATTCTTTGCTATAGGCTACATTCATCGAAGCCTTCTCTGCTATCTGATTGATAGCTTCTTTAAGAGGAAGCTCTTTGATACTAACCGATATTTTTTGCTGCTGTGCATAAACAAGAGTTGTGACAAATATGCACATTAGAGCTACAATACACCTTCTACCGGTGCATGAAAAAGGAGAATCTTTTTCCATAATATTAGTCTTTAATGTTTATAGTTCAATATCTATTACAGCGCCAGTGTCAGCATCAGCCAGCCCTCGAAAGTTGATTTGCTGTTTGTCTCCGTATTCTTCCGGCGGGCTAATTCCACACATACGGCAATATGGGGCAATACCCCGTGCTGTACATTCAGCTTTGGTTATAGCTGAATCCAATAACTCGGCAGCCATATATCTTCCCATGACTGTTCCGATCTCTTTCTTTCCCCCATACTTCAGCTGATGAAGAATCTGC
>VOFI01001150.1_pt1 | contig 24001 bp, 24 predicted proteins | sample 5384131 | NCBI WGS metagenome assembly VOFI01 (sample SAMN12384728, study PRJNA508395) | human gut metagenome | isolation source: healthy gut H | host: Homo sapiens | reverse complement strand
GGAAGTGGATGACCGGGAATATTAACATCTTTGCACTCGCCCCAACCGGAAAAAACGTTATATTATTCTCAGGAACCTCCCTTACTGCATGAGCCTGCACATTGAAAGTACCGAAGACGCCCTTGCGGAATTGAAGAAACAGCGCGTCAAGACGCTGACCGCCGCCATTTCCGTCTCCTTCCTCGGCGTCGCCCTCATGGGCCTTCTCCTTTATTTGGTGCATATCATCGTCGCCATTCCGGAAGATCCCCCCATGGTGGCCTACGCCACCCAGGAAGGCGACAATCCGGACATCGACACCCCGGAAGTCACCCAGACCACCCAGCGCCCCAGCAGTTCTTCCACTGCCGCGCAGGTGAAAGTGATTGCCGCCGTAGCCACGGCGGACGTCGCGGTGGTCAATCCGGACATTGAAGTGGACGTCCCCTCGGAAGAGCTTTCCATGGGCATCGACATCGGCGACGGCTTCGGGACCGGCACGGGCGACGGGGACGGAGGCGGCATTCCCGGCATCATCTCCAAGCGCTGCGACCTGAACGACCGCATGAAGCGCATCACGGAAAACGGGGGCACTCCCCAGTGTGAGGAAGCCGTGGTCAAATCCCTCAAGTGGCTCCAGAAGCAGCAGAACAAGGACGGCTCCTGGGGCGGGACTCCCCAGAATTACAAGTGCGCCATGACGGGCCTGGCCCTGCTCTCCTACCTGGCCCACTGCGAGACCCCTCTTTCGGAAGACTTCGGGGGAGACCGTCCTGAAGGGCATCTCCTTCCTCGTGGACCAGGGCGTGAAGAATCCCGTCATTTCCCTGGTGCCCCAGAGAAACGAGGTCAGCTATGACCACGCCGTAGCCACCTACGCCCTGTGCGAGGCCTACACCTTCTGCAAGCAGATGGACATTCCCTCCATCGCCAACCTGGAAAAAGTCGTCATCAAGGCCGTGGACAAGATTCTGGACAACCAGAACGTCGATGGCGGCTGGGCCTACAATTACAACACGAAGGCAGGCGCCCACACGGACCTTTCCGTCACCGGCTGGAACGTGCAGGCCCTGAAGGCCGCGGAGCACGGCGGCATCCGCCCCACCAAGGGGGAAATACGCACGGCCCTGCGCAAGGCGGCCTCCTATTGCCGCAAGTGCGGCAAGCCCGACGGCCTCTTCACCTATATGCAGGAAGGCCGGGAAGACGCTACGGCCCGCCCCTCCCTGGTGGGCGTGGGCGTGCTTTCCCTGCAAATGTGCGGCAGCGGCTCGGACAGCACGGCGCGCAAGGGGCTGGACTGGATGCTCAAGAATACCAACCAGCCGTTCAACTGGAAGGCCAACAACACTTCCTCCAACCTCTACCAGCATTACTACGGGGTGCAGGCGGCCATGAACCGCGGCGGCGACGTCTGGAAGGCTTACAACAGGGCCTTCCGTGACTCCACCCTCGGCGCCCAGGCCTCCGACGGGAGCTTTGCCCCGAACGGCTTCCCGGGCCGGGGGCCTCGTGAACACCAACGGGGGCAGCATCAACGACAAGATTTACCGCCAGTGCCTCGCCACGCTGATGCTGGAGGTGTATTACCGCTTTCTCCCGGGACGGGAGAAGGCACCAAGAATTCCCTAATCTGATTGACAGACCGGCGCGTCTGGTTTTAGTATGCTGCCAGCCTCGTAAACAGGCAGGCCAGCAGCATCTACCTGCAACCGGGCAATTCTCCCCATTTTTCAAGGATGCGGGAGCTTTTGCCGTTGCACCAACCAGACACGTCCCTCTATGAGTCTCCACATTGAAAGTACCGAAGACGCCCTTGCGGAATTGAAGAAACAGCGCGTCAAGACGCTGACCGCCGCCATTTCCGTCTCCTTCCTCGGCGTCGCCCTCATGGGCCTTCTCCTTTATTTGGTGCATATCATCGTCGCCATTCCGGAAGATCCCCCATGGTGGCCTACGCCACCCAGGAAGGCGACAATCCGGACATCGAAGTCACCCAGACCACCCAGCGCCCCAGCAGTTCTTCCACTGCCGCGCAGGTGAAAGTGATTGCCGCCGTTGCCACGGCGGACGTCGCGGTGGTCAATCCGGACATTGAAGTGGACGTCCCCTCGGAAGAGCTTTCCATGGGCATCGACATCGGCGACGGCTTCGGGACCGGCACGGGCGACGGGGACCGGGGCGGCATTCCCGGCATTATTTCCAAGCGCTGCGACTTGAACGACCGAATGAAGCGCATCGCGGAAAACGGCGGCACCCCCGCAGTGCGAGGAAGCCGTGGTCAAGTCCCTCCGCTGGCTTAAAAAAACAGCAGAACGGCAACGGCTCCTGGCAGGCCCTGAAGGCCGCGGAGCACGGCGGCATCAAGCCCACCAAGGGGGGGCCTATATCCGCTCCACGCTGCGCAAGGCCTCAAGCTACGTGCGCAAGAATGTGATGCCGGACGGCAAGTTCGCCTACAAGGAAAACGGCAACATGCCCCGCTCCTCCCTGGTAGGCGTGGGCGTGCTTTCCTGCAAATGACGGGCAACGGTTCTGACAGCGCCGCCCGCAAGGGGCTGGACTGGATCAAGAACAACGTCAAGACCCTCCAGTGGGGCCAGGGCAGCGGCACGGAAAACGTCAAGAGCAACCTTTACATGCACTACTACTGCGTGCAGGCGGCCATGAACCGCGGCGGAGACGTCTGGACCTCCTACAACAAAGCGTTCCGGGACGCCGTGCTCAGCGGCCAGAATGCGGACGGCAGCTTCCGGAAGAACGATGTGGGTTACGTTTCCGGCATGACCGGCAAGTCTGAAAACATCTACCGCCAGTGCCTGGCTACGCTGATGCCCCTGCATATTGCCGTGCCCATTCCGGATTTGGAACAGGATGCTCCCACGGAAGAGTTTTTCACGGGTATTGAAATCGGAGACGGAATCGCGTTCGACGACGGAGAAGGCCCGGGATGGGACAAACCGGATACAGACGTCCTTTCCAAGCGCTGCGACCTGAACGACCGCATGAAGCGCATCACGGAAAACGGGGGCACTCCCCAGTGCGAGGAAGCCGTGGTCAAATCCCTCAAGTGGCTCCAGAAGCAGCAGAACAGGGACGGCTCCTGGGGGACGGCCCCCAGAATTACAAGTGCGCCATGACCGGGCTCTCCCTGCTCTCCTATCTGGCCCACTGCGAAACACCTCTTTCCGAGGACTTCGGCGATACTGTCCTGAAGGGCATCTCCTTCCTGGTGGACCAGGGAATGAAATCCCCGTCATCTCCCTGGTGCCGCAAATGAACGAGGTCAGCTATGACCACGCCATCGCCACCTATGCCCTGTGCGAGGCCTACACCTTCTGCAAGCAAATGGACATTCCCTCCATCGCCAACCTGGAGCAAGTCGTCACCAAGGCCGTGGACCAGATTATGAAGGGGCAGAATGCCAACGGCGGCTGGGCCTACAATTACAACACCCAGCCCGGAGCCCACACGGACCTTTCCGTCACCGGCTGGAACGTGCAGGCCCTGAAGGCAGCCGAACACGGCGGCATCAAACCTTCCAGGGGAGAGATACGCGCGGCCCTGCGGAAGGCGGCCATGTACTGCCGCAAAACCGCCCTTCCGGACGGCCTCTTTTCCTACCAGGAAAACGGCCGGGAACCACGGGCCTCCCTGGTGGGCGTGGGCGTGCTTTCCCTGCAAATGTGCGGCAGCGGCTCGGACAGCACGGCGCGCAGGGGGCTGGACTGGATGCTCAAGAATACCAACCAGCCGTTCAACTGGAAGGCCAACAACACTTCCTCCAATCTCTACCAGCATTACTACGGGGTGCAGGCGGCCATGAACCGCGGCGGCGACGTCTGGAAGGCTTACAACAGGGCCTTCCGTGACTCCACCCTCGGCGCCCAGGCCTCCGACGGGAGCTTTATGCCCAACGGCTTCGGAGGTCCCGGCGGAGGGGTGCAGACCAGCCAGAACCGGCATGCCAACGATAGAATTTACCGCCAGTGCCTGGCTACGCTGATGCTGGAGGTGTATTACCGCTTCCTCCCCGGCACGGGGAAGGCGCCAGGAATTTCTGAACCGCACGGCGCTCCCTCCACACAACGGGAAGAGAGCCGCCGGAGGCAGGCCCCGCACACGGGGGATACGCCTTCTTCCGGCGGCGCGCATGTTAAATCCTGACTTGACCGCGGCGTCTTCTCTTGTTATTCATACGGTTTCCATTTTCCAACGACGTGAATAACAATTCTTCCATCCTTTTCGGCCTTTTTGACGAATTTCTTTGGATCCGGTGCTCCGGACGCGGAAGTTTCGCCAACAGCCCGACCGTCAAATCCCTGGGGGATGATTACATCGCTTCCGGAGGACGCCTGATCGTCATTGACCTGGAAACCTGCTCCGGCATTGACTCCACCTTCATGGGCACTCTTGCGGGACTGTCGCGCCGGCTGCTGCCCATCGGCGGCTCCGTCCAGATCGCCTCCCCCAGCGAACGCTGCCTGAGCGCGCTGGAAAGCCTGGGACTGGACGCCCTGCTCAGCATTGAACCGCCTACAGCCCCCTGGAGGGGGAAAGTGGACCAGATACGCGCCAGCCTGGGCTCGGAGAACGCTCCCACCGTTCATCTGGATGCCAAGGACCAGACTCTGCACGTTCTCAACTCCCATCTGACCCTGAGCGAATTGAGCGAAGAGAACGAAGAAAAAAAAATTCCGCAACGTGACCGACTGCCTGAAGGAAGAACTGGAACGGCAGAAGGATAAATAACCTTCCCCATCCAACATGGACATGCGCTCCATGGCCTCCCTGTACGGAGACGCCCGTTCCGCAGCAATGGAGGAAGGGGAAGGTGCCGTCAGGGAACCCGACTTTTCCCTCCCTGCCGGGCTTCCGGACGAGAGAACGCTCCAGCTTCTCCTGCTGGAAGGCGCATTTGGAACCTCCTTTACGGATGACCTGGGCGGAGGTCCGCATTCTGGACTTCGGTGACTGGAACAAATCCGCCGGACCGGATTTTCTAAACGCCAGGATCCGCATCAACGGCGTTCCGCAGGCGGGAGACATTGAACTGGACCCCGCTCCGGAAGACTGGGAACGCCACGGGCACGGCTCCAACCCGGCATTCAGCGGCGTCATCCTGCATCTCGCCTGCGCGCCCAGCCGCAGGGAATGGTTCACCCGCAACGCCAGGCACGAGCGCATCCCCCTGGCCGTCATTCCTCCCGCTGCGCTGGCGCGGGCAAAAACGGCCCCTTCCGGCAATGCCCCGGTGCGCCACTGCCGCCACGCCGACCTGTTAACTTCCATGCCTCCGGAGCTTCTGGAAACCCTCCTTGAGTCGGCAGCGGCCTACCGGTTCCGGAACAAGCACCGCCGCCATGCGGAACGCGCCAAATACGCAGGAGAAGAGCAAACCCTTTTTGAAAACCTGGCGGAAACGCTGGGCTACCATGCCAACAAGGCCGCCATGCTGCACCTGGCTTTGCGCGCCCCCCTGCGCGCCATCCGGGAATGCCCGGAGGCCCTCCTCTTCGGCACGGCGGGATTCCTGCTCCCCGTCCTGCCGGATTCCTGCACGGCGGAAGCCGTGGCTCATCATAAAAAACTCTGGACCCAATGGTGGCCCCTGCGGGAACAGTTTGAACTGGCGCCGGAGCGCTCCTTCCCCTGGACGTTCTCCGGCAGCAGGCCGGCCAACCATCCGCAGAGGCGCGCGGGGGGCGCTGGCCGTCATCGCAGCGGATTTTGCCACGTTCAAGCGTCTTTGCCATTCCGGCCCTACGGAAGAACTGGCGGACTATCTTTCCTCCCTCAGGCACCCCTACTGGAGCACCCATGTGACGCTGCCTTCCGCACCGTCCCCCCGCCCCATGGCCCTGATGGGCCGGGACAGAATTCTGGACTTTACCGTCAACCACCTTCTCCCGGCGAAAGGAGACGAACATGCGTGGCTGCATTACCTCTCCCTCCGGGCCGGACAGGCGGGAACAAAAGTGCTCTCCGTCCACCAATCCCTGCTGGGCGGCAGGCCGGACGCGAAAGCCTTTCTTGCGAAGGCATGGCACCACCAGGCCCTGCTTCAAATTCACGAGGACCTGTGCTCCCTCCATTCCTGCACCGTCTGCTCGCTGATCGGGCGCATGGGAAAGAAATGAGCGTCTTGCGCCTCTTTCCATAAGCAGGCAGGCCAATTCCTCCGGATATTCCCCGGAATGTCTCCCGCCGCCTTTCCGTTAAGAGAAAAAATCCTTTCTCCGGGCAGTACTCATTTTCGGGCCTTTCCGCTCTTTTTTGAACCAAACGCCGGTTTCTTCCCGCAGTGAAGCCGGAAAAATAAAAAACTTCCAGCCCCCATAAAGAGGAAGCTGGAAGCCATGGTCATTTTCCTGCCGGAGTTGAAACCGGGTACGGAATCGCCTCCTTTTACCTGGCAGCAGCCTGCGGAGCTTCCGCACCGGGTTTCAGCGGCAGGGTTTTCATGCGGGTCATCTTTCCGTTGACGCGCACGGGCAGCACCTTGGGCTGGTCGGAATACAGCTTCACGTTGCTCACCTTGCCGTTCTTCCAGGAGAAGTCCACCGTGACGTTGCCGCGGGCTTTCAGCCCCTTCACGGAGCCTTCAGGCCACGCCTCCACAGGGGAGGGCATGATGTCCAGGCCGCCGGCATGGGATTGCACCAGCATTTCACAAATGCCGCCCACAATCCCGAAGTTGCCGTCCATCTGCATGGGCGGGTGTGTGGTCAGCATGTTCGGCAGGGTGTTGAATTTCAGAAGTCCCTGCACCATTTCATGAGCCTTGTTCCCGTCGCCCAGGGGGGCCCACAAGGCGGTGCGCCACGGCCACGTCCAGGAACGGCGGCTGTCTCCGGTCGTGCCGCGCCATTCCAGGGAGAGGCGGGCGGCTTCCGCCAGCTTGGGCGTCTTGAGCTTGCTGATCTGGTTGCCGGGGAAAACGGCAAAGAGGTGGGACGTGTGGCGGTGGTCCGTCTTGGGAATGCGGTCAATCATCCATTCCTGAAGGTTCCCTTCCTTGCCTATCTTGTTGCCGGCCAGCCTCTTCAGCTTGCCTTCCAGGCTCTTGGCCCAGGAGGCGTCCTTGCCCAGGATGCGGGCGGCCTTGATGGTGTTGGTGAAGAGTTCCGCGATGAGCTGCTGGTCGTGCATCACGCCGTCTTCACGCGGGCCGTGCTCGGGAGACCAGCCGTTGGGGGCCACCAAGGTGCCGGCCTTTACGTCAGCCAGGTCCTTCTTCTCCTCTTCGTTCGGATCCTTGCCGTTCGTCTTGAAGCCTTCGCCCCTAGCGCCCAGCTCCTTCAAATGGTCTTCCCAGAAATGGCAGATCTCCTTCATCAGGGGATAGGCCTGCTTTTCCAGATATTTCCTGTCCCCGGTGAACGCGTAATGTTCCCAGACATGCAGCGCATACCACGCCGCGCCGGGAATGTTCCACTGCCAGCCGTTGCCGCCGAAGATGTTCTGGGAGGTACGCACCGTCCAGCCGCGCACGGGCTTGCCGTCCTTGGTATTGAAACCCTTGTTGGCCTGGGAGACGTCCCGGCAGCCGGGCGCCATCGCTTCCACGTAATTGATCAGCGCCTCATGGCATTCGGAAAGATTGGCGGGTTCCGCACCCCAGTACGCCATCTGCACGTTGATGTTGTTATGGTAGTCACAGGCCCAGGGCGGATTGAGATAAACATTCCAGAGCCCCTGGAGGTTGGCCGGAAGCGTGCCGGGCCGGGAGCTGGACAGGAGCAGGTAACGGCCATACTGGAACATGGTTTCCTCCAGATCGGGATCAACCGGATTCTTCTTATAGGCTTCCAGCCGCTTTGGAATAGGCAGTTTGGCTACATCCGCCTCCGTCTTGCCAAAGTTGACCTTTACCCGGTCAAACATGGACTTGTACTGGGCGATGTGCGCCTGTTTCAGGGCGGCATAATCCGCAGAGGCCGCCTTGGCCGCATAACGGTCCAGCTTTTTGGCGGGGGCCTCTCCCTTCCAGTCCTTCTTATAGTCCATCAGGTAATCCGTCTCCATGGCGATGACGACCATGCAGGAATCCGCGTTCTTCACGGAAATCTTATCGTCCGCAGTGGAAAGCGTACCGCCTTTGGGACGGATCAGGACACGGCCTTCATAATTCATGCCGTTTTTCAGGGTTCCCTTCCAGGTGATGACGGGGCCCTTGGCGGAAATAGCCGATTCAAGCTGGCTGTTGATGGAAAAATCCGCGCTGAACTGGCCGGGCTTGCTGGCCTTGTACTCCAGCACCAGCACATTGGCGGGCGTGCTGGCGAACGCTTCGCGGTCATACGTCACGCCGTCCGCCTTGTAATTCACCTTGTGGATGCCGTCCCGCAGATCCAGGGCGCGCGTAAAGTCTTCCACGGAAACGGAAGCTGGCTGGTCCCCCTTTTTAAAGTCTACGAACAAATCGCCGAAAGGCAGGTAGTTGCCGAACTGGTTCGTCCCGGCATTGAGCCCGTAACCATAGCCGCCGCCGGGATTGGGGCCGCCGGACCACAGGCTGATTTCATTCAGGGCGAACCGCTCGCGGTTGGGCGCGCTGAAAATCATGGCCCCCACGCGTCCGTTGCCGATGGGATACCCTTCCGCTTCCCAAACGGCGGAAGGCTTCTTGTATTTGCCGAAATTACCGTCGGGGTTCTTGTCCTCCTGCGGATAAACAACTACGGCCGGTTCATCAGACCAGATCAGGTTGGAGGCGGAAGGCTTGTCCAGGGCCCCCCAACCCAGAGAAACGGAGCTCACCGCAACGGCAGATAGAAATAGAGATTGGAGATGCATGCTTTAATGAGGATGTCATATATTTACTGCCGCCGCAATCTCTATCTTTCAGCCTTTTCAACTTACCCTCACGGCATGACGCACCCCCCTTTCCGCCGTTCTTCCTCCTGACCCGGCGCCTGTTCCGCAAATGGTAGCGCGGACAGTAAATTCCTTGTCTTTGAGGGGCGCGCGCCTACCGTAGGCAAGCATGTTTAAACGACTTCTCTCCGCATTTTTTCCTTCGCCCTTCTCGGGACGGCTTCCGGAATATCTTTTGCCGGGGTCACCGTTCCGGACGTTCTGAAAGACCGGATTGCCCTGAAAAAAACGGCCCAGCAGCTCAACGTCGTTTACTTTCTGGGCAGTGACACGGAACCCGTTCCGGATTACGAACGGCGCCTCAGCGAACTGCTGCTTTACCTCCAGCAGTTTTACGGCAGGGAAATGCAGCGGCACGGCTACGGCGCGCGCTCCTTCGGCCTGGACATCAAATCCCCCGGCCGCGTGAACATCATTGAATACAAGGCCAAGAACCCGGCGGCGCACTATCCGTATGAAAACGGCGGCGGCTGGAAGGCCGCGCAGGAGCTTGAAGAATTTTTCAAGGCCAATCCGGACAGGAAAAAAAGCCAGCACACCCTGGTCATCATGCCTACCTGGAACGATGAAAAGAACGGCCCCGACAATCCCGGCGGCGTTCCCTTCTACGGCATGGGCCGCAATTGCTTTGCCCTGGATTATCCGGCCTTTGACATCAAGCACCTGGGCCAGAAAACCAGGGAAGGGCAGCTGCTGACCAAATGGTACGGCGGCCTGGCCCACGAGCTGGGCCACGGCCTCAACCTGCCCCATAACCACCAGACCGCCTCGGACGGCAAAAAGTACGGCACGGCCCTGATGGGCGCGGGAAACTACACGTTCGGCACCAGTCCCACCTTCCTGACCCCCGCCAGCTGCGCCCTGCTGGACGCCTGTGAAGTGTTCTCCGTCACTCCGGCACAGAAATTCTATGAAGGCAGGCCGGAAGTGGAAATCAAGGACACGGCCATTTCCTTCAAGGGAGACCAGATTCTCATCTCCGGAAGCTACAAGAGCCCCCAGACCGTCAAGGCGCTGAACGTCTACGTCCAGGACCCGCCCTATGCGGTCAACCAGGACTATGACGCCGTTTCCTTCTCCCAGCGCCTGGGGAAAAAGAGCGGCAAGTTTTCCATGAAGATTGACAAGAAGGAACTGGACGGGCTGACCAACAACGAATTCCGCATTTCCCTCATGTTCATCCTCGCCAACGGGCTGCACATGCAGAAGCATTTCACGTTCCACTGGGACGCCCTCCAGGATTACAGGGACGAACCCAAATCCTGAACCGGTTCCCCTCCCTTGGCGGATTGCCGCGGAGACGGCGGCATCCGCATCACGGGAAAGGGCTTATTCCTTCAAACTGGTGCGCCAGCCGGAAGCGTGCTGATAATAATAAACCGCCTCCTTTTCCAGCTCCTTCATCCGGGCATCCGGCTTCACAGGCTCCCCGTCACGGAAAAACTCCGCGCCGCGCTGGGGTTTAAGCACCACCATGTCCCTTCCCTTCAAGTAGCCGATGTACTGGTAATTGCTCACGAAATACCGGGACTGGTAGGAGGGTTTCAAGGCGTCCTTTCCATAAAACGCCGCATCATACGGCCATTTCAGCAGGCCGAGCAGGGTGGGCAGCACGTCAATCTGGCTGACAGGCGTCTCAATCCGTTCCGGCTTCAGCAGGGCCGGAGCGTAGAAAATGGAGAAAATGCGGTGCGTTTCCGGATTAAGCGTCTGTTTCCCGGCGCTGCCCGCGCCATGGTCCGCCACAAACACGAACAGCGTATTCTCAAACCACGGTTTGCTCCTGGCCTCCTCCACAAAGGCCCCCACGGCATAATCCGCGTACTTGACGGCGCCCATGCGCCCGGTATGGGAAGGAATGTCTATGCGCCCTTCCGGATAGGTATAGGGGCGGTGGTTGGACGTGGTGAACACCACCTGTAAAAAAAAAGGAGAGCCGCTTTTGAAGGACTCATCCGCCTCACGCACGGCGCGGCGGAACAGGTCTTCATCACAGACGCCCCAGATGGTGGAATGGGTCACCTCTGAATCATCCATGGAATTGCGGTCCAGAACCTGGAAGCCGTTGTTCCCGAAGAAGTAATTCATGTTGTCAAAATACCCGTAGCCGCCGTAGATCCACTTGAGGTCATACCCCTTGTCCCTGAATATGGACCCGATGGTCTGCAAATGCTCATTCCCCTCCTGGCGGAGGATGGACATGCCGGGCAGAGGCGGTATGGACGTGCTGACCGCCTCCAGCCCGCGCACGGAGCGGGTGCCCGTGGCATAGGTATTCGGGAAGAAAATGCCCTCTTTGCCCAGACGGCTCAGGCACGGCGTGACGTTCGCGCCGTCCTCCCGGCACTCGTTTAAAAACTCCGCCCCCATGCTCTCCATGACCACAACCACGACGTTGGGCCGGATGGCTTCCCCGGAGGGGCGCACCTGCCTCTTCACGCTGCCTGATGCGGCGTCAGGCACAGACGTGTCATCCGCCGTGAATTCCCGGGCCAGAAACGCCGCCGCATCCGCGTCCGGCAGCGTCTTGTAATAATCGCGGTAGTCCAGCTCATTCTTGAGAAAGGCGCTGAACAGGCTGTAAAGGCCGTCCTTGGCCATTTCCGAGTTATAGCGGTTGTTCACGGCATCCGCATCCTTGATGTCCACCTGCCAATACCCTCCCGTTATGCACTCCAGCAGGAACAGCACCACGCAGCCCCGCTTCCACCCCGCGGGGGAGCTTCCCCATGGCGGGGAACCAGAAAACGCTTCATCCCCCAGACGGCCAGGACGGATACAGCCAGAATGCCGATAAGAATCGGGATGATGGGGTAGGATTCATAAATATTCCCGATCACCTCCTTGGTATAAATCAGGTAATCCACCGCAATGAAATTGAAGCTGGCTTCAAACTCATTCCAGAAGAAGGCTTCCGCCACGTCTTCAAACAGGTTGGCGAGCACAAACAGGAAAAACCATGCGCAGGTGATCCACCGGTCCGCCTTTCCCCCCGCCCTACCGCGCGGCAGAATCCACAAATAAACGGCATAAGGCAGAAGCCAGTAGCACATGGTGATGGAAAACTCCGTCACGAAAATGTATGCCGTTTTCAGAAGGGGAATGACCCCGAAATCCATGTTGCGGTATTCAAAAAACACCGTAAACAGGTTTTCCACCGCCTCAATACCGAACGCGAGCAGGAGGAACGGCCAAAACCTCCCCCAATAATAACGAATCATCGTCCCCGGAAATATGACAGACGGGGCATGCCGTCAATGCTCCATCACAGCATCACGCAAGTATGGCTGTCATTCCGCAGAGCGGCCGCCGGGCATCCGGACTCCCTTTACACCACATCCAGCGCGGCGTCCCAGTCCTTCCAGACAGGCTCCAGGCCCGCATTCCGGATGGCGCCGACCACCTGTTCCGGAGTGCGCTGGTCGGAAATCTCAAACTGCTCCGTTGCCTTGCAGCGCCCTTTCCGGTCCTCGGGAAGGTCCACCTGGTTTCCCCGCACCGTCAAGTGGGCGGTGGCCGTTCCCACCCCCCGTGTAGCCCCCCGGTTCCGTACGGGCAATGGCGGACATGTGGGTCATGCCCAGATGCATCAGGGCATCCCTCATCGGCGCGGGTTCACGAGTGCTGACGGACATCCCTATCCTGGGGAAGCAGATGCGCAGGGCGGCCATAAGCTGGACAAAATGGCGGTCGTCCAGCATCAGTTCCGGATCGGGTTCATACTCGTAATTCCCGGCGTAGGGACGCATGCGCGGGAACGCCACGGAAAGCGCGGACTTCCAGCAATGCTTCTGCAAATAGTCCAGATGGGCGGCGAGCGCCATGGCCTCCCGCCGCCAGGGGGACAAGCCGAACAGGGCGCCTATCTGAATGCGGCGGAAGCCGCCCCTGGTAGGCGCGTTCCGGGCAATCCAGCCGCCAGTTGAAATTCTTCTTCATGCCCGCCGTATGCAGGGTTTCATACACCTCCCGGTTGTAGGTCTCCTGGTACACGGCCAGTTGTTCCGCCCCATGGTGGACGATTTCCGCATAGCGGTCGTCCGGAAGCGGTCCTATTTCCAGCCCCAGCGGGGATAAAGGAATGCAGCGCGTCCAGGCATTCCTGCATGTACCCGTCTGAAACGAACTTGGGATGCTCCCCGGCCACCAGCAGGATGCTGCGCAGGCCCAGCCCGTGCAGGTAGCGGGCCTCCTGCACCACTTCATCCACCGTAAGGGTGGTGCGGATGATGGGGTTGTCCCGGGAAAAACCGCAGTACTTGCAATTATTGATGCATTCGTTGGACAGGTAAATGGGGGCAAAGAGACGGATGGTCCGGCCGAAATGCAGGCGCGTCAGGCGGCGGCTCTCCTGCGCCATCGCCTCCAGGCGGGCGTCGTCCACCGGTTCCAGCAATGCCATGAAGCGGCGCACCAGGGAAGAGGGATGGTCCATCAGACCGTTTAATTCTTCAGAAAAGGACATAGGAAGATTAAATAAAATTTGAGAGAGCCGGCTGCCCAAGGCCATTTCCACGCCTGAACCGGAGAAGCCCAATTTGCCTCTTCCCTCACAAAGGATTCCATCTTTTTACCGTGTCATTTCCCGGAGCGGAGCGCTCCATGAGGAAAGAAGGGCCCCTGCAAATCGTCGTGACAGACGGCCTCTCATGGACTAATCTGGCCTTATCCTCCCATGACCGCCACGCCGAACAGCCTTTTCCGCCATTATCTCGATTCCCTGATCCAGCAGGGAACAACGCGCACGAGCCTGACGGATGAAGCCAGAAACGTTCTCAGGACGTGGTACGTGACCGCCAAACAGGGAAGCCGCCCCGCCGCTGCCGTTCCCGCAGCTCCACCCTCTCCCCCCGTTTCTCCGGAACCGCCGCCCCAGGCGGAACCTGCCCCGGCCTCCGTATCTTCCGGGGCACCGGAACCGCCGGAGCTCTTTCCGGAGAGCCGGGAACCGGCCTCCACCGTCGCTCTCCCGGAAGGGACGATGGAAGACAAGCTGCAATACCTGCGGGATCTGGCGCAGAACTGGCAGCCGGCGCGGGAGCTCAATTCCCTGCGGGACACCATGGTCTTTGCCACGGGCAATCCCCATACGGAGCTCATGCTCATCGGGGAAGCGCCGGGCTATTATGAAGAAGTGCAGCAGGAGCCCTTTGTGGGCCGCGCCGGGGAAAAACTCAACCAGATATTGAAGGCCATGGGACTCTCCCGAGACATGGTCTACATCTCCAACATCGTCAAATTCCGTCCTGCGCTGCCTAACCAGCGGACCAACAACCGAGCCCCCACGCCGGAAGAAATTGAAGCCTGCCTGCCCATCATCATGAATGAAATCCAGGTCATCCAGCCGAAGATGATCGTAGCCCTGGGCGGGACAGCCGCCGTGGGGCTGCTGGGGATACAGGGTTCCGTCAGCTCCATGCGCGGCAGGTTCCACGACCTCAATGGCATTCCCGTGCGCGTTACCTACCATCCCAGCTACCTGTTGAGATCAGACAGCCCGCGGGAAAAACGCAAGGTCTGGGAAGACATGCTGGCCGTCATGGAACGCTTGGGCATGCCCATCTCGGAAACAGCGCGGCTACTTCCTGCCCAGGGAATAAAACCGGGGAATTCCTGCATGCCGCCCTTCTCCCGCCACGGCAGCTGAACGGCTGTTTTTTCATGGAAAGCCTGCGGAACGGTCCGTTCCCTTTTCAGCAATGCACGATCCGCTTTTTCCTTCCGTGTTCCGGCACTTCCCAGAACAGGCGTGCCCTGTCGCGGCTCACTCCCTCCATGTTCAGGTACCGCGCCCGCAGCAGGGAGGAGGAGCGGTGCCCCATCTCCATCTGAAGCAGGGGAAAATCCCGGAACCACTTGGCATGATAGGAAGCATAGGTATGCCTCAGAGCATCCGCGCTCCATTCCCCGAAGCGGTGATGCACGCCCCACCCGGCCTTTTTCCGGAGCAGCCTCCAGCGCACCGGCCAGTTGGGAGGGCATAGCAAGCCATCCCGCTCCCCTGCCCCGTATTCCGCCAGAAGCCGCCGGAGCACGGCATGAATGGTGACGTGCCGGGCTCCCCCCGTCTTACTGGCTACGGACCTTACGGAAATGACCCGTTCTTCCATATCCACGTCATTCCAGCGGAGACGCATCACTTCCCCCGGCCTGATGCCGGCATACAGCATGACCCAGACCGCCGGAGCGCAGTCACGGAATTCAGGAATTTCCACCACCTCCCGGAGGCTTTTTATTTCTTCCGGGACCAGAACGGCGATGGTCCGTTCACGGAACGCAGGAGGTTCCACCCGGACAATGGGATTTTCCCCGCACCAGCCGCGCCGCAGGGAAAGGGACAGCACGCCGCTCATCACTGCACGGCCCTTGTAACGCTGTCTGCGGGAGGAAAACGCAGTTTCCAAAAAACGCGCGCAATGCTCCGGCGTCAGTTTCCGGACCGGAAAATCCTTCAATTCCGGACACCTCCGCATCAAGGCTCCGGTGAAATACCTGATATCACGCAGCGTTGTGGGACGAAGCCCGCGCTTCGCCCTCAGCGTCTCCTCCACGGCGGCGGAAAAGGAAACCGTCTTTTCCCCTTTCCTCAATTCCTCCGCTCCCAGGAAAATTGCCTTTCTGGCCCGGCGCATGCTGCGGCGCCCCCCGCACAGGCTCAGCAATTCCACGGCCAGGCTGGCGGCATCCAGCATATTCAAACCGCTTCCTTTCAACAACATTTCCGCCGCCAAATATTTATTCCGGTTTTCTCCATGTTTCGCCATTCCGAACACCATGTTTTTGATATTAATGCATGATACATCACAGGATTGTTAATCCTGTTAGCAAGAAAAAAAAATTACAATATTTTCATCTATTAATCCCTTTTAACGGCCAATTTCTTATGTACAAATAAAAATCTATTTGTTAGATAAGCCGTGGATTCAATCTTCCGCCGCACAACGCGCCGTTCATGCGCCGGAGGCGGGAAAACGGACGGAATATATTCAGACGCACAGGATTAACAATCCTGTACATAGAGATCCAGCAGGGAAAAGGCACCCATTTCCACTTTTCCTTAAATTAATCTGAATATAACAAATCATGAATCTTCGTTTACCCCTCCCGCTGCGCCGGGCTCTGCTGGCAGCCATGTGCGTCCTTGGAAGCCAGGCCTTCGCCGCCGAATATACAGCTTCCACCCTGGAAGAATTCCAGGCCGCCTGGAACCAGATGGCCAATGGAGACACGCTGAACATTACCGGCTCCATCGACTTTGAAGGAATAGAATTGAGCGCATTGCCCGCAGACGCTGCCATCGTCCTCAAATCAGACGGGCATGGAAAAATCTCCAACTTCAACTACAAGGACATGTCCGCCGTGGAGATGCAGGATCTAAATGTGGACGGTGAAGGAACCGTCCGCGTGGGCAGCATGACGGAAGGAATGCTCAGCGGGCGGAGCGACGCCGGAAACACCCTTTCCATAGAAGACGGCTCCACCCTGGACGGCACATGGCTTGTCCTGGAAAACAACAAGTTGGTGGCGGGAGACGGAGCCATTCTCAACCGGAACGACGTCGTCACCAGCCACGCCACCTCCATAGAAACCAGACTGGACCCAGAAACAGGGGCCTTTATCTCCACGGTGGTCACTATCACACCGGGAGAAATTGCCATGGAGCTGGGAAAAGACGTCCAAATCAATGAAATGGATTTATCCATGAATGACGGAGTCCGCGGCCAAATTGTCTCCCATGGAGATATTGCCCTGGCTGATTCCACCCTCGTCTCCACAGGCGCCGTCAACACCACGTCCGTTTACGAAAACGAAGAGTCCGGCACTCTGATCGGCCAGTCGGAATCCGTGGGCGCCCGCGGAGGAATTGACTTCAGCGCGGGAGCCGTGACGATGACGGATACCGATCTGAGCACCGCAGGCGATGGAGACCGGTTCACGGGCGGCGAAATACTGCTGGGAAACAACAGCATCCTGAAAGCCACGGACCGGGCGGAAATTACGACGGGAGCCCTCGTCCTTTCCCATGGCATTACCAGAAAAGATGAAGACGGGGCCTACCTGCCGGGAACCAGCACGGAAGAATCCATGGGGCTGTACGGCGACATCGCCATCGGCAGCGGCAGCTCCATTGAAAATTATGACATGGACGCGAAAGGCTCCATCTTCATCGGAGAAGGGGCAAAGCTGGCATCCGTCACGCTGGATGCCGTATCCGTGGAACTGAATTCCTTCTCCATGGCTGAAGGGGAAGACGGAACCCGTACCGTCCGCATAACCACCGCAGTAGGAGACCAGGCCACCGTTTCCATCGGGGCCAATTCCACGCTGGACGACGTGGATATCTATGCGGAAGGCGGAGACATCTACATCGGCAGCAATACTGAAATCACCGGGGATAACGACCTTTCCGGCAACCAGATGGCCGATATCTGGGCCGGGGATACGGTGGGAGCCATTGACGACGAAGGCGCCTCCTCCCGCGGAACCATCTCCTTTGAAGGAACGCTCAAGCAGAACGCGGACGGCGACTACGTGCTGGCCTCCGGCGAATACACGGAAGGAACTTATGGCGGGAACGTAGTCATTGGCGACAACGTTACGCTGACCATGACCACCGTAGCCGCGGAAAACACCATCATACTAGGGGACAACGTGACCTATCAGGGAACGGAAGAAGCGTCCGTCTACCACATGAGCGCCTTCAGCGATGCGGATAACAGCCTCGTCCACGCCAGCATCATTGACACGGATGAAAACGGAGACATCCTCAACGGAACCGTTACCGTTACGGAACGTGAAAACAAAATCACCACGGGCCGCAGCAACACGTTCATGAACAGCAAGGCTCCGGGCAGGTCCGCCGCCATGGATATTTCCAGAGGGGGCGCCCTCTACGCGCACGGAGACATTCTCATTGGAGAAAACAACCGCTTCATCGGCAATACGGCCGCCGGGTCCGGCGGAGCCGTCTTCGCCCAGAACAACATTGCCGAGGCCATCACCTATGAAAACGGGGAACGCACCTCCAGACTGACCACGGAAGTTCTTGATATCACGGTAGGGAGCGGTTCCGTCTTCTCCGGCAACACGGCCGGGGCCAACGGCGGAGCCATCGCCTCCGAGCTGACGACCAATCTTGCAATGCAGGAGGGCGATAATGTGGACGACTTATTTGAAAATGAAGGCGCCAATATCTGGATAGGCAAAAATGTCACCTTCACGGACAACACCGCCGCCGGACTGGGAGGGGCCATCCATCTGATGGAAGACCGTCTTCTTCTGATTGGCTCCGGAGCCTTCTTTGACGGCAATATGGCCGGGGAAGAAGCCAACGACATTTTTTGCCGAAGACGGCTCCGTCATCCTGGTGGACTCCGCCGCGGACGATGTCACCGTCATCAACAGCGGCATTTCCGACGCGGACTACTACTCCCTTGACGACGGTCCGTGGACGCGCGGTTCCGCCACGCTGGTGCAAACGGGCAGCGGCGGCCTGCTCTCTACGGCGGCCGGGACACGGAAGACAACGGATTCGGAGGAACATTCATCCAGGATTCCGGAGCCGGTTCCCTGATCGTGGGCCATCTGGCTGAAGTGGATGACACCCTGGTCATGGAAGGCGCGCAACTGGGCGTTGAAGGCCTGACGGACTATGAAATCAACGGAGGAGGAGTTATTCTGACGGAGGATTCCACCCTGGCCGGCGACACGCTGGAACTCAACGGAAACGCCGTGATTGAAATGGGCGAGGGATCTTCCCTCCTCCTCAATGGCATCGCGTTCAACGGCCATTCCTCCATCAAGCTCTGGAATGCCGGTGAAACGGGCGACGGAAGGGACCTCACCCACACCGCAGCCGGAACTTCTTCCGTGGACAACGTCACCATCACCGGAGCCGATGTCAGCGAACTGCCCCTGTTCAACTCCGCCTTTGTCTCCACTAACGCCGCACTTCATGAAGACGGAACCATCCGGTTGACGCAGAACATGCACGGAGTAGCCGCCCCCATGCAGGGATATTCCGGAAACGTCTCCGGCGCGGCAGCCGGCATGGAACAGGCCCGGACGGGAGTCCGGGACGGTTCAGCCGCACACAGGTTCTTTGAAACCCTCCTGGGAACCTCCAGCGCGGACGCGGCGGCAGCCATGATTCAATCCGTCAGCGGTGAAACCGTGGTCAACGCGGCGTGGGCCTCCAATGACGCCCTCAAGGGCTTTGCCGCCCTGGGCAGGACGCAGGGAGCCATTTCCGCCGCACAGGGGCTGAACGCTCCGGCGGCGAAGCCGGTCCAGTCCGCAGACGCGAAGGGCTCCCCCCCATCGCCATGGCGCCGGTGGCCTCAGGCCGCGGCTCCGTATGGGTGGGCGGACTGGGTTCCTGGACAGACCAGAGCGCACGGAGCGGCATCGACGGCTACAAATACGACGCAGGCGGCTATGCCGTGGGCGCGGACTGCAAGCTCTCCTCCTCCGCCCTGGCTGGGGTAGCCATCGGCCAGTCCTACGGAACCTTCCAGGACAAGGGAGGGTTGTCCAGCTATGACGCGGACTCCTTCATGGCCATGCTTTACGGCCGCTACACGCCCGCAGGGGCTTCCAAGCTGGCCCTGGACGGTTATGCCGCCTTCGGCACCACGTCCTTTGACGGAAAGGCCCGCATGGCGGACACCTCCGCCAGCGGGAAATTTGATTCCGACTCCTTCGGAGCCGCCGTCTATGCCACCTGGACGGAACAGCTCCGCAGCAAACTGGTCATCGCGCCGTTTGCCGGGCTGGAATTCATGACCGGGAAGACGGACAGCTTCTCCGAACACGGAGACCTGGCCCGGACCTTCAGCGGAGCACGCGCCCAGAACTGGACGCTGCCCGTAGGCGTCACTCTCTCCCGCACCTATGCGGCAGGCGCCAAAACCACGCTGACGCCCAGCGTGACGGTTGCCGTGGCGCAGGACCTCAGCCGCCTCAACCCCAAAGGGAACCGTCAGCAGTGAGCTGGGAACCTGGACGGCGCGCGGCGTTAACGTAGGCCGCACCGCCCTGCGCGTCAATGCAGGGGTAAGCGCCGCCTTCGGCAGCAGATGGGGAGCCCGCATCGGGTACTCCCTGGAAAGCAGGGCCGGGCTGACGGCCCAGGGAATCAACGGCTCCGTCAGTTACTCATTCTAACGGGCGTTCCTATTCCAGCCTCCCCCGGTTCCCCACGGGACCGGGGAGGCAATCCTCAACCCTTCTCTTCATGCCTTCTTCAATAATAATCCGCCCCATCCTGACGCTGGGCTGTGCGGTCCTGCTGGCCTCCTGCGGCGGCAGCTCCGGCAAATCGGACTCCTCGGGCTACTACTCGGCAACCAAATATGAATCCACCGTTCTCTCCCGGAAGGAATGGGCGGCCCCTTCAAAATCTCCAAATAGAAAAAATTTCCCGGGAAAGTATGAATTGTTGATTAGGAACCGCTTCCTGTTGAGGGAAGCGGTTCCGCTTCAACCGGACAGACCTTTTATGGCGGCCGCCTCCGGCATGAATGCGCCGGCGTCCGCTCATTCCTGCCGGGCAGGCTAATCCGGCCATACCGCTTGCCAGCCGCCTGTGAACCGGAGGCAGGCATAAAAAAAAACCGCTTTCCCACCAGGAAAGCGGCTGCCATTTAAAAAGGGAGCCATTATTCCCCGCGCCGGAGAACGGCGCCATTGCTGGCATTCGTGGCGAGGTGGCGGTAACGGCTCAGCCAGGAGGAGGAAACCTTGTTGTACGTGGGCTGCCACTCCGCACGGCGGCGTGCAATCTCATCCTCGCTCAAATGGGCGTTCAGCGTACGGTCCGGAATGGAATACCAACAGGCCGATCAGGCCGCCTTCCGCCGCTTCCGGGGAAATATGGCCGATGCAGGCTCCGTGCGTGGCTCCGGAAAAACGGCCGTCCGTGATAAGCGCCACTTCCGCGCCAAGGCCCTGCCCCATGATATAGGACGTGGGGGCCAGCATCTCCCTGCATGCCGGGGCCGCCCTTGGGTCCCTCATTGCGGATGACGACCACGTCGCCGGACTTCACCTTCCCGGCAAGGATGCCTTCGCAGGCTTCCTCCTGGGACTCGAAAATCACGGCGGGTCCGCGGAAGCTCATCATGTCCGGATGCACGCCGGCCTTCTTCACTACGGCGCCTTCCTGGGCCAGGTTGCCGAACAGGATCGCCAGGCCGCCGTCACGGGAATAAGCCTTTTCCAGCGGATGGATTACCGTTTCATCCGTAATGCCGCATCCTTCAACCGTTTCACCCAGCGTCTTTCCGCTCACGGTCATGGAATCCAGGTGGAGGGCCCCGGGAATCCTGGCGATCTCATGAATGATGGCGCTCACGCCGCCGGCGCGCAGGACATCCTGCATGTGGAAGCGGGAGGAGGGGGCCACCTTGCAGATATTCGGGGTGCGTTTGGAAATGTCATTGATGCGCTGGAGGTCATACTCCACGCCGGCTTCCCGGGCGATAGCCAGCGTATGGAGCACGGTATTGGAGCTGCCGCCCATCGCCATATCGATCGCAAAGGCATTGTCGATGGCGTCACGGTTCACGATGTCGCGCGGCAGGGGGCCGTCCGCCTTCGCCATCTCCACGGCGCGGCGCGCGGTCTGCTTCCAGAACTCCTTGCGTTCCTCGGAAGTAGCCAGCAGGGAACCGTTGCCGGGAAGGGCCAGGCCGATTACCTCGCTCAGGCAATTCATGGAATTGGCCGTAAACATGCCGGAACAGGAACCGGCGCCGGGGCAGGCGCGGCATTCCAGGGAATGGAGTTCCTCCGCATTGATTTTGCCTGCCTTGAAGCGGGCGACGGCCTCAAACACGCTGTTCAGGTCCAGTACGGTGCCGTCCTCCGCCATGCCGGCGGCCATCGGGCCGCCGCTGCAGAAAATAGTGGGAATATTGCAGCGCAGGGCGCCCATGATCATGCCGGGAACAATCTTGTCGCAATTCGGAATGCAGATCATGGCGTCAAACGCGTGGGCGCTCAGCATCGTCTCCACGCTGTCCGCGATCAACTCACGGCTGGCCAGGGAAAACTTCATGCCGCCGTGGCCCATGGCAATGCCGTCACAAACGCCGGGCAGGTTGAACTCCACGGGAGTTCCTCCGGCCTTGCGCACTTCCTCCTTGATGAGGGCGGCTACCTTGTTCAGGTGGACATGGCCCGGAATCACCTCATTAAAGGAATTGCAAATGGCAATGAAGGGACGGCTTAAATCCTCATCCGTCATCCCCGTGGCACGCATCAGACTGCGGTGCGGCGCACGCTCGAACCCTGCTTTAACTCTATCGCTTCGCATAACAATACAACTGTTGCGGCGCAAGTGTATCACATGACGCAGGGAAGAGAAGTTGAATCTAGGCCAGTCTTGCAAAACGGAAACGCCTCCGTTACAGTCTGTTTGCATAAGGAAAGACTTTAGCTGTCCGGAACACCCTTCCGGACGGGGAAATGTGAACGAATCGTCACATCTAATATCGGGACACCGCCCCTTCCTTCATCGTAAAAAACAGCCATGGCAACCATTCTTATCGCTGAAGACGATCACGCCATCTCAGACCTCGTGGCCTACAACCTGGAACGCGCAGGCCACACGCCCCTGGCGGCCTATGACGGCCTGACCGCGCTGGAAGTAGCGCGCAGGGACAGGCCGGAACTGATTCTGCTGGACCAGATGATGCCCGGCATGGACGGCCACGGCGTACTGAGAGAGCTGCGCCGGGACAGCCGCACGCAGAACATTCCCGTCATCTTCCTGACCGCCAAAGCGCAGGCGGAAGACCGCATCCAGGGGCTGGAGCTGGGAGCGGACGACTATGTAACCAAGCCATTCAGCCCCAAGGAACTCGTGCTGCGCGTAGGCAGCGTGCTGAAACGGTGCGAACACACGCCGGGCAGCGTCATCGCGGAATACGGGCCCTTCACGTTTGACAAAAACGCCCTCAAATTCTACATCGACAAGGAGGAAGTGGACCTGACGGCCACGGAATTCAAGCTCATGATCTACATGATTGAACGGGAAGGCCAGACCCTGAACCGCAACGACCTGCTCAGCTGCGTGTGGGGATACAGCCACCAGGCCCAGAGCCGCACGCTGGACACGCACATGAAACGGCTGCGCCAGAAACTGGCACCCTATGCGGACTGCATTGAAACCGTCCGCAGCATCGGCTACCGCTTTACCCTGCCGGGGCGGCGTCCCCGGAGGAAGAGGTCTAACGCTCCGGTTCCATGTCGGCCATCGACTACATCCTCATCATCCTTGTTCTGGCCTCCCTGTACCTGAACTGGCACCTGGTCCAGGTATGCCGGTCCGCCATGAAAGCCCGGAAAAAGGCCTTGCGGGACGCCCAACGCCTGCTGAAACGCGGAGAGGAAGCCCAGGAACAGGCCATCGTGGACAAACGGCGCTTTCTGGAAGCTCTGGGTGAGGCCTTCCTGCTCATCGGTCCCGCCGGGCACATCGTGCTGGCCAATACGCTGGCCAAAGAACTCTTTCAGGAAGAAAGGCTGGAAGGACGCAAAGTGGGAGCCCTGGTGTGCAACCAGGAACTGCTGGGGCATGTTCAGGAAGCCTTTGACACGGATGGCCCCGTCACCAAAGGAATTTACGCTGAGCGCCGCCAACTCCCCGGCGGAGTGCAAAACGGCAGCACGGCGTGGCACCTGGACAGCGCCATCACGGACACCCCGATCAAGGAAAAACGCATCCTGCTGCGCAACGTCACGCAAAACTACCTCACCAACCAGATGCGCCGGGACTTCGTGGCGAACGCCTCCCACGAGCTGCGCACCGCTCACCATCATCGTGGGATATCTGGAAAACCTGATGGAAGACAATCTGATGGAGGAAAGCCCCGGACTGGCGCGCAAATTCATCGGCGTCATGCACCAGAACAGCCAGCGGCTCATGAACATCATTGAAGACATGCTCATGATCTCAAGCTGGAATCAGGCCACAAGGCCATCCCTGAAGGAACAATGGTTCCACCTCACCTCCTGCGTAGATGATGTCTTCTCCCGCCTGGACTCCATCCGGGAGAAAAAACAGGCCGCCCTGCACATGAACATTCCGCCGGACTGGGAACTCTACGGGGACCCCTTCTACTGGACGCAGGTTCTG
>VOFI01001098.1_pt1 | contig 24001 bp, 34 predicted proteins | sample 5384131 | NCBI WGS metagenome assembly VOFI01 (sample SAMN12384728, study PRJNA508395) | human gut metagenome | isolation source: healthy gut H | host: Homo sapiens | reverse complement strand
GCTGTATGCCAAAGACGGTGTCCATTTGAAGGCGGGGCGTACGCTTGTGCCGGTGCGGGTGTTGGCAGAGGCGCTGGGCGCCACCGTGGACTGGAATCCGGCCACCGGCGTGGTGTCGGTCAACGGGGGAGGCAGCGCAACGACGCAGCCCGACTACAACCGGGAGGACAAGCTCTACTGGCTGTCCCGCATCATCTCGGCGGAGAGCCGGGGAGAGCCTCTGGAGGGACAGATCGCAGTGGGCAACGTGGTACTTAACCGGGTGGATTCCCCGGACTTCCCGGACACCATCTACGGTGTGATCTTTGACGACCGGTGGGGTGGGCAGTTTACCCCTGTGCGCAATGGCACAATCTATCAGGAGCCCACGGAACAGAGCATTCAGGCGGCCAACCTCTGCTTGGAGGGGGTCAACGTGGCCAAGGACAGCCTGTACTTCCTGGCGCCGGCGCTGACCAACAACCATTGGATTATGGAAAACAGAACTCACGTCATGACGATCGGCGCCCACTGGTTTTACCGCTGAGCGCGGTGGAGACACGTCCGGACAGCTTTCCGGACGTGTTTCTTTTTGTTATCATTTGTAGCCGAAGGAGAGCTGGAAACATCGAAAAATGTTCTGACGCACAAAGAGAAGGGTGAATTGAAACCAGTGCAGCACAATGGATTGAACAGTATCGACAAAACTTCCTCTTGACTTTTTTAGGGGAGAATCGGTTACAATACGGTTACAAAACAGTGAACAACAAGTAACAGATTGTAACAGGAGGAATCCTAAGCATGAAGAAACGAGCCCTTTGTGCGCTCGTCAGCCTGGCCCTTTGCGTTACCCTGGCCGGGCAGGCGGCGGCGGCTGAGAGCAGCGTCAGCTTTGTAGTCAATGGGATCACCCTTGCGGCAGATGTGCCGGCGGGACATTGTGGATATGATCCGCGAGTTCTTCCTGGGCATTGCCGCCCTGGCCGGGCGGAAGGATACCGGCGTTGCCCCGCCGCCGGCCCGACGGATGGTGATGCTCATCATCATCGCGACCGTGCCCCTGTTTGTGATGGTGTTTTTGCAGGATGCGGTGAACCAACTGTTCTCCAACTCCATCATGGTTTCCTGCGCCCTGCTGGCCACCGGGTTTATCCTGTTTTTCTCCGACCGCATGGCCCGGGGCCACAAGACCGCCAAAAACGCGACGGTGGCGGACGCCTTGATCGTGGGCTGCGGCCAGGCGCTGGCGGTTATCCCCGGCCTCTCCCGCTCCGGCACCACCATCTCGGTTGGCATGATGCGGGGCTTTGACCGGGCCTTCGCCGTGCGCTTCTCCTTCCTTATGTCCCTGCCTGCCGTACTGGGCGCCAACGTCCTGGAAATTAAGGATGCGCTGGCCTCGAACTTCCCCATTGAGGAGCTGCCCATGTACTTAGTGGGCGTAGCGGTGTCCGCTGTGGTGGGGTACTTTGCCATCCGGCTTGTTAAGAGCCTGTCCGATAAGGGGAAATTCGGCAAGTTTGCTTACTACTGCTGGGCGGTTGGCCTGGGCAGCTTGGTAGCGGGCATCGTGAAGATGATGCTGCTCAAGTGACAGAAACCCGATACAAAAGAATGACCCTGGAAAGGATTTGATTTTCAATGGCCACAGCACAGAAGAAGAACGCGGGCGGAAAGCGGACGGCCTCGGGTACGGGAAGGACCGCATCCGGCTCCCGCGCTGCCGGCAGCCGGAAGAAGGCCCCGGCGCCCAGGCCCATCCGTCGGGAGGTGGGGGCGGTGGCCTGTCTGCTGCTGGCCATTTTCTCCGCCTTTGGCTACTTCCATATTCAGGCCATCTTTATCGACTTTTTCTGCGGCTTGGTCAAGGGCCTGATCGGCTACGGCTACTGGCTGCTGCCCCCCATGCTGCTGGTGGCCAGCGGGATCTTGGTCTTCCACCGGGGCCGCCCGGTACGGCTGCGGGTGTGGTGCGCCCTGCTCACCCCAGTGCTGGTGGGCTGCCTGCTCCACCTGATTCTGACCAGGGGCTCCTATGAGTGGAGCCTGGAGCTGGTCAAGACCCTGTGGAGCCAGGAGAGGCTCTCAAGAGCGGCGGTGTGGTCAGTGGCTTGATCGCCCTGGGGCTGACTGCGGTGTTCAGCAAGTACGGAGCCGGTGTAATCTTCGTCCTGATCGCGGCCATCATGCTGATGGTGGTGTTCCACGTCTCCCCGGTGGATATCGTGGACCGGATCCGTGAGCGGCCCCGGGTGGAGTACGAGGAGGAGGAACTGCCCGAGCCCAAGCCCCGTGAGCGCCGCCGTGCCCCGAGCCGGAGAGCGCCGCCCGCCGCCAGCAGGTGCCTCAGATCGATATCCCCGTGGACGATGGTCCGCTGGTGGGCAAACGGCCCGAGCCCAAGCCCATTGAGAAGAAGGAGCGCTTTTTCAACCGGAAGCCCCTCGGTGCCCACGCCGGACCAGGTATTGGCCGGTGCGGCGGCTGGGGATGTGCCTGAGGCAGAACTCATTGCCGTGTCCCCGCCGCCTGAGACGCCTCAGGAGGCAGTTCAGGCGGCGAAACCGGTGCCGGAACCCATCCCGAGCCCGCCCCCTGCCCCGCCGGTGCCGGAGATTGAGCGGGAGCCCGCTGTGGCCAAGGTGAAGAGGGAGGAGGCTGCCCAGGCGGCGGCCGAGGTGGCCCAGGACATCGCCCGCAAACTGGAGGAGGGACTCCGGCGGCCTACCAGTATCCGCCGGTTTCGCTGCTGAAGGAGGGGGCAGGCGTGTCGGGCGCCGACGTGGCCAGCGAGCTCCAGGCCAACCAGGCCCGCCTGTCCGACACCATCCGGTCCTTCGGAATCGATGCTACCATCGCCAATGTGACCCGCGGCCCATCGGTGACCCGGTACGAGGTGGAGCTGGACCAGGGGGTGCGGCTTAACAAGCTGACCAACCTGGCTGACGATATCGCCCTGGCCTTGGGGGCTACCGGCGTTCGCATCGCCCCCATCCCGGACAAGATCTCCATGGTGGGCATTGAGGTGCCCAACAAGCTCGTCTCCCCGGTCTATATCCACGATGTCATCGACTCCAGTGAGTTCCGGGACAACCCCTCCAAGGTTTCCTTTGCTGTGGGCCGGGACATCAGCAACCGCAATGTGGTGGGCAATATTGCCAAGCTGCCCCACCTGCTCATCGCCGGCACTACCGGCTCGGGCAAGTCGGTGTGTACCAACTCTCTGATTATCTCCCTGCTCTACAAGGCCACCCCTGAGGAGGTGCGCCTCATCATGGTGGACCCCAAGATGGTGGAGCTGGGCATCTACAACGGCATCCCGCATCTGCTCATTCCCGTGGTCACCGACCCCAAGAAGGCGGCGGGCGCCCTCCAGTGGGCGGTGGTGGAGATGATGAAGCGCTACCGGGCCTTCTCGGAGATCGGGGTGCGGGATCTGGCCAGTTACAACGCCCACGCCGCCAAGACCGAGGGCATGGAAAAGATGCCCCAGATTGTGGTGGTCATCGACGAGCTGGCGGACCTGATGCTGGTGGCTGCCAAGGAGGTGGAGGAATCCATCTGCCGGGTGGCCCAGATGGGCCGTGCCGCCGGTATGCATCTCGTGATTGCCACCCAGCGTCCCTCCGCCGACGTCATCACCGGCCTGATGAAGGCCAATATCCCCAGCCGGATCGCCTTCGCCGTGGCCTCCACACTGGAGTCCCGCATCATTCTGGATACCACCGGCGCAGAAAAGCTGGTGGGCAAGGGCGATATGCTCTATTTCCCCTTGGCTCCGGAAAGCCCACCCGGGTCCAGGGCTGTCTCATCTCCGACCAGGAGGTGGCCGCCGTGGTGGACTTCGTCAAGCAGAACAGCGGGTCGGCCGAGTACTCGGAGGAGATCATCCATGAGATCGAGCAGCACGCCGCCGAGAAGGAGAAGGGGAGCAAGGGCGTGGGCGGCTCCGCGCCGGACGAGGTGGGGGACGACTACGACGAGCTGCTCCCCGCCGCCATTGAAGTGGTGGTGGAGACCGGCATGGCCTCCGTGTCCATGCTCCAGCGGCGGCTCAAGCTAGGCTACTCCCGGGCGGCCCGGCTGGTGGACCAGCTGGAGGAGAAGGGGATCGTGGGGCCCTTCGAGGGCTCAAAGCCCCGCCAGCTGCTCATCACCAAGGAGCAGTGGCAGGAGATGCAGTTTAAGCAGGGGATGGTGGACGCTGCCCCAGAGCCCGTCCCCGACGAGCTGGAATTTGAGGGCGACGCCATCCCCCAGAGCCGGGATTTGCCCCCGTTTGATATGGAGGATTGAGAGCGATGGAGCACTATGTCATCAAGCCCGCCGGGGAGGCGGGGGAAGCGGCGGTTCACGCCGGCCTGCGGGCCTATAACCGCACCTTTGTCTCCGATACGGCGGATCTCTCCCTGGTGGTGGAGGACGGGGCCGGACAGATCATCGGCGGCTGCAATGCCTTCCGGATGGGGGAGCTGGCCCTGCTGGACGTGCTGTGGGTGGCGGAGTCCCGCCGGGGCACCGGCCTGGGGGCCTGCCTCCTGGCCCAGCTGGAGCAGGACGCCGCCCGCCAGGGTGCGAAGCGCCTGGAGCTGAACACCTTTGGATTCCAGGCCCCCGGCTTCTATGAAAAGCTGGGCTACCGTCGCTTCGGCGCAGTGGAGCCCGCCGTGGGGGAGTACGGCCACTACTTTTACGTAAAAGAGCTCTAACAGGACGCAGATAAGCCGGATGGGCGCGGTCAAACGACCGCGCCCATCCGGCTTATGATGTAGAAATGGAGGAAGGAAGTAGAAATCAGAATCAGAAGTCGACCTCAGTGCCGTAGTAGATGCAGGTAAACAGCTTGGCCATGGTGGCGGGATCGATGGGGCGGGGGTTGGAGCCGGTGCAGGCGTCGCCCACCGCGTTGGCGGCGATGGCGTCCAGCTTCTCCTTGAACTCGTCTTCAATAATGCCGAAGTCCTTCAGGGTGTTGGGGATGCCCATGGCATCGTTCATGGAGCGGATCTTGGCGCGCAGGCCCTCCACCAGCTCGGCGGTGGTGTCGCCGACGACGCCCATGGTGCGGGCAATGTCGGCGTACCGCTCGGCCACGCCGTCGGCCTTGGCGTTGTAAGCGATGACGTAGGGCAGGTACATGGCGTTGGCCAGGCCGTGGGTGATGTGGCCGGTGGAGAAGGCCGCGCCGGTCTTGTGGGCCATGGAGTGGACGATGCCCAGCAGGGCGTTGGAGAAGGCCATGCCGGCCAGGCACTGGCCGTAGTGCATCTCCTCGCGGCAGCCCATGCCGCCGTTAAAGGAGCGGAGCAGATCCTTCTCCACGATGTGGATGGCCTTGAGGGCCAGGGGATCGGTGAACACGGTGTGGAGGGTGGACACATAGGCCTCGATGGCGTGGGTCAGGGCGTCCATACCGGTGTGGGCCACCAGCTTGGGGGGGCATGGTCTCGGCCAGGGCCGGGTCGATGATGGCCACGTCGGGGGTGATGTTGAAGTCGGCCAGGGGGTATTTGATGCCCTTGTGGTAGTCGGTGATGACGGAGAAAGCGGTGACCTCGGTGGCGGTGCCGGAGGTGGAGGGGATGGCGCAGAATTTGGCCTTCTGCCGCAGCTCCGGGAAGCTGAAGGGGGTGATCAGCGCCTCAAAGGTGGTGTCCGGTACTCATAAAACGCCCACATGGTCTTGGCCGCGTCGATGGGAGAGCCGCCGCCCATGGAGACGATCCAGTCGGGTTCAAACTCCCGCATGACTGCCGCGCCGCTCATCACGGTTTCCACAGAGGGATCGGGCTCTACGTTCTCGATCAGGCGGGTCTCAATGCCGGCCTCCTTCAGATAGCCCAGGGCCTTGTCCACAAAGCCGAACTTCTTCATGGAGCCGCCGCCCAGCACCAGCACCGCACGGGAGCCCTTCAGATTCTTCAGATTTTCCAGCGCATTGGCGCCATAATAGATGTCTCTGGGAAGCGTAAAACGGGACATAACAGGTACCTCCGTGTATACGTGAATTTTAAATCGTTAAAAGTTTAACGATTTACCGGAACCTATTATGGCACATTGTTAATTCCCTGTCAATCGGTTTTGCAGAAACTGTACGTTCCAAACTTCGCGTTTCAGATTACCAGCGTCCCATTCTCGTCCTCCTGGAGCAGCAGAATGCGCTCCTGGCGGCCATCGGCGGCATCCACGTAGACCAGCACGTGGCCGCCGGAGGCGTTCTGGCACTTGAATTCGTGGCACAGCACCTCGTACTCGCCGCCGGTGGGGATCAGGGCGAGCTGGTGGGCCAGAACGGTGAGGGAGCCGTCCACCTGGGCGGCCGCCTCCGCCTCGGAGACGGCGGGGGCGGGGAGGGTACGGTCCCCGTGGTTCATGAGGTAGCCCTCCGACTCAAAGCTCACCACATCCCCGGTGTCCAGCGCCACACCCACCTTGACCAGATCGGGGTAGCAGTACACGCCGTCCTGGCGGGAGGCAAAGTGGACAGTGAGTATGCCGCCCTGCTGGATGGAGTAGCTGGGGTCCATATCCTGGTAGCCCCGCTCGGACAGAAACTCCGCAGCCTTCTGCCGCCCCTCCTGGGCGGGAGAGGGACGCCTCGCCCACCGGCCGGGAGGAGAGTACCTGGAGCACCTGGCCGCCCTGCCGGGTGACCTCTACATAGAGCTCGCCGCCATTCACCAGGGCGGAGAAGCCCCAGGTGGGGAGCTGTCCCTCGCCCTGGGCGCTGAGGGTGAAGATGTCCTCCCGTAGCCCCAGAAAGGCCGCCGCGGCCCTGCGGGCCTCCGCCTCGGAGACCTGGGGCAGCCCCTCCAGCATCTTGGGCGTGCGGCCCGACAGGTGGTCGGAAAAGGGGCCGTCGTAGATCAGGGCGGGCACCTCGGGGAAGTCGGCCTCCACCGTCTGGAAGGCCGAGCCGGCGGGGAGTTCACCCAACTCCGTGGCATTGGACAGCCGTGCCTGAACGGTCTCCACATCCTCCGGCCGGATGGTGCCCGCGTCCAGCTCCGCCAGCAGGCTCTGGAGGGCGCCGGACAGGGTGGAGGCGGCCCCCGCCAGGCCGCGCAGGGTCTCCCGGTGCGCCTCGGTGCACGCCGTCTCGCCGTAGGCGTCCCGGGCCAGGGCCATGGCGTAGTCGCCGGTTTTGGCCAGGAAGGCGGCGGTTTGCTCCAGCTCTACGTTGCCGTAGGGCAGCTCGCCCAGAGCCGACTGAGCGGCCAGCGCCTTGCTGTAGGCCTGGGCGCACAGTGCGGAGAACAGCTCGGGACTGGTGGCGTAGGTCACCTTTCGGAGGGCGACATCCAGCTCGCCCGCCGCCGTGGCCAGCTCGGTGAAGGCGTGCTGATAGGTGTTGTCCAGCATGCGCCGGTACTGTGCCGCCCGGGCGTGGCCCTGCACTGCAAACCCGGCGGTCACCGCGAAGGCCCCCGCCAGAAAGCTGGCGGCCAGCACCTGTTTTCTCCGTTTCTCCATGACAAAACGCCCCCTTTTACGGCTAGGTTGCGTAAAAGGGGGCGTTTTATGTGCGGTAAATATAAGCTAAAGAAGGGGGCGAAGCCGCGCAAAAAAGGTTGAGCAGATCATCGGAGGCCTTCACGCCCAGAAGAGGAATTTCCAAGCCGGCCGCCTGAATCCGATCTTCCAGCGCGCCGAGGAAAAGGCCACGGCCGGGCATCTCTTGATTGCGGTCGGACGTGGTTTCCACTCCGCAGTTGGGGGAGCGGTTTGCGCCCAGAAACGCAACGATGCGAAACCCGTATCTGTGGTACTCCAGCACCTGATGCATGACAGATTCAACTAGGTCCTCCAGTATCCGGCTGGGGGCGGGCGCCTGCATGGCGGCACGAATACGGGTGTTTTCTTCTGTGACCGGGGACTGCGCGCCCAGCCTGTTTCCACGGTCCAGCCCAAGGCAGCAGAGCTCCGGGCAGGGAAGCTGAACGATTCCCACCTGATGTTCCAGAAAGAACTGCACCAGCTCTCGGAAAGCGGCCGGATATACAGCGGTTCCGTCGGAGATGGCGTTTTGGTTCAGCAGGCAGTGGGCTAGAAACACCACTTTTCTACTGCGGCCGTCGGCAAACATCTGCATTTTTCTCACCATTCACGGCTGGGCTCAGCCGCCCAGCTTGTCCAGCCCAAGACGGAGGCGGCGCAGGCACTCGTCCTTCCCCAGAATGTGGCAGATCTCCACCGCGCCGCCGGGGGTGACCGCCTTGCCCGCCGCGGCAATGCGCACCGGCCACATGAGGGTGGCGTTTTTGACCTCCAGAGACTCGGCCAGGCCGATCAGGCGTCATGAATCCCGTCCACGGTCCAGTCGGCCAGCCCCTCCAGGGCGGGAAGGACGGCCTCCAGCATCCGCCGGGACACCTCCGGATTGGTCTTGGACTTCTTGTTGGTGAACAGCCCCGCGTCGTAGTCGGGCAGGGCGTCAAAAAAGTCCAGCTTCTCTGGGATGTCGGTGAGACGCTCGCACCGGGCCTGGAGCAGCCCGGCGATCTCCTCCGTGGAGAGGGCGGGATTCTGCACCGCCTGGCGGATGTAGGGCAGGGCGGCCGCATGGAAGGCCTCGGGGCTCATCTCCCGAAGGTAGTGGGCGTTGAAGTACGTGAGCTTGTCGATGTCAAAAATGGCGGGGGACTTGGAGATGCCGCCGATGTCGAAAATCTCCGCCAGCTCGGCCAGGGTAAAGAACTCCCGCTCGGCGTACTCGCCTCTGGGAGACCAGCCCAGCAGGGTGACGTAGTTGACCACCGCCTCGGACAGATAGCCCATGGCGATGAGATCCTCGTAGGAGGGGTCCCCCTTGCGCTTGGACATCTTGTTGTGCTGGTCCCGCATAACGGGGGAGCAGTGGACGTAGGTGGGGATGTCCCAGCCGAAGGCCTCGTACAGCAGATTGTACTTGGGGGCGGAGGACAGGTACTCGCTGCCCCGCACCACGTGGGTGATGCCCATCAGGTGATCGTCGATGACGTTGGCGAAGTTGTAGGTGGGCAGGCCGTCCCGCTTGATGAGCACCTGGTCGTCCAGTGTGGAGTTCTCTACGGTAATGTCCCCGAATACGGCGTCGGAGAAGACGGTGGAGCCCTCCGCGGGGATCTTCTGGCGGATGACGTAGGGGGCGCCGGCGGCCACCTTGGCCTGGCCTCCTCCAGGCTCATGTCCCGGCAGGGGTCGGCCGCCCGGTCAAAGTTGCCGGAGTCCTCCTCAGACTCGGTCTTTTCGCAGAAGCAGTAATAAGCGTGGCCCTTCTCCACCAGCAGCTCGGCGTACTTGCCGTACAGCGCCCGGCGCTCGGTCTGGATGTAGGGTCCCACCGGGCCGCCGATGTCGGGGCCCTCGTCCCAGGTCAGGCCGCACTTGCGCAGGGTGGCGTAGATGACCTCGGTGGCGCCCTCCACCAGGCGGCCCTGGTCGGTATCCTCAATGCGGAGGATGAACTTGCCGCCGCTGTGGCGGGCGATGAGCCAGGTGTAGAGGGCGGTGCGCAGGTTGCCCACGTGCATATAGCCGGTGGGGGAGGGGGCGAACCGGGTGCGGACCCCGTCCTTGGGGATGCGGGCTTCCATCTCCTCAAACCAGTTCAGATCCATTGAAAAGACTCCTTTTTTAAACTTCATCACATTATTCTATATTTTTCGCCTAAGGATTGTCAAGGCCATTTGGATATGATATGATAAACCAATATGGGGCATTGTACCCAATGAGCCAAAAATCACTCGTAAGAGGTGTGTTTTAGAATGGAAAACCAGAAAAAAGTAATGCTCTCCGGCATCCAGCCCAGCGGAGATCTGCACCTGGGTAACTACCTGGGTGCCATCAAAAATTGGGCCGCCCGGGCCGACGAGTTCGACTGCTTCTACTTTATGGCCGATATGCATACCATCACCGTGCGCCAGACCCCGGCGGAGCTCCGCCGCCGCACCCTGGAGCAGCTGGCCCAGTACATCGCCTGCGGCCTGGACCCGGAGCGCAACACAATTTTTGTCCAGTCCCACGTGCCCCAGCACGCCGAGCTGGCCTGGGTGCTGGGCTGCTACACCCAGTTTGGGGAGCTGTCCCGCATGACCCAGTTCAAGGACAAGTCCAAAAAGCACGCCGACAACATCACCGCCGGCCTGTTCACCTACCCGTTGCTGATGGCGGCGGACATCCTGCTCTACCAGCCGGACTTTGTGCCGGTGGGGGAGGATCAGAAGCAGCACGTGGAGCTGACCCGCAACGTGGCCCAGCGCTTCAACCACGTGTACGGCGACGTGCTCAAGGTGCCCGAGCCCTACATCCCCAAGATGGGCGCGCGGGTGATGAGCCTGAACCAGCCGGACACCAAGATGAGCAAATCCATCCCCGAGGGCTGTGTGTTCCTCATGGAGAAGCCGGAGGACATCCTGCGCAAGTTCAAGCGGGCCATCACCGACAGCGACACGGAGCGCTGCGTCCGATTCGACCGGGAGAACAAGCCCGGCGTGTCCAACCTGATGAGCATTTATTCCGCCGTCACCGGCAGGAGCTTCGAGGCCATTGAGGCGGAGTTCGACGGCAAGGGCTACGGCGCGTTCAAGCCCGTGGTGGGCGAGGCCGTGGTGGAGATGCTCCGGCCCATCCAGGAGGAGACCCGCCGCCTGCTCTCCGACAAGGCCTATCTGGAGGGGGTCTACCGCGTCGGCGCGGAGAAGGCGTCCTACGTGGCGGAAAAGACTCTTCGCAAGGTCTACAAAAAGGTGGGCTTCCTGGCCCGGTAATAAGATAAGGAGCAAATTCCCATGCCAAGAAATCTGGATCTTCCCCTCATCGGCATCGTGGCCGCCGCCCTGGTGGTGGCCCTGGTGGTGGCCCTGGTGGCCACTCCGGTGGTGAAAAACCTGGCCATTCGGGTCAAGGCGGTGGATGTACCCAAGGACGGCCGCCGCATGCACGACCACCCCATCCCCCGCATGGGCGGACTGGCCATCTTCCTGGGCTTCCTGCTCAGCGTCCTGCTCTTTCTGGACTTGAACGCCCAAATGCGGGGGATGCTGCTGGGGGCGGTCATCATCGTCGTGCTGGGCATCTTTGATGATATCTACTCGCTGCGGGCCATGTTCAAGTTTGTGGTGCAGATCATCGCCGCCCTGGTGGCGGTGCTCTCGGGCAACGTGATCGAGACGCTGTCCAACCCCAACGTGTTTTCCGCGGATCCCTACTGGAATCTGGGGATTCTGGCGGTGCCCGCCACGGTCATCTGGATCGTGGCCATCACCAACGCCGTCAACCTGATTGATGGCCTGGACGGCCTGGCCTGCGGCGTATCCACCATCAGCTCCATGACCCTGCTGGTGATCGCCCTGGTGGTCAGCGAGGGCAACGTGGCCATTCTCATGGCCGCCCTGGCGGGCGGGTGTATCGGCTTTCTGCCCTACAACATGAATCCCGCCAAGATCTTCATGGGGGACACGGGCTCCACCTTCCTGGGCTATATTCTGGCGGTGGTGTCGATTCAGGGCCTGTTCAAGTTCTATACCATTATCTCCTTCGCGGTGCCCTTCCTCATGCTGGGCCTGCCCATCTTCGACACCTGCTTCGCCTTCATCCGCCGCATTGCCCATGGACAGAGCCCCATGCACGCCGACCGCAGCCACGTGCACCACCGGCTTATCGACATGGGCTTCAACCAGAAGCAGGCGGTGGCGGTGCTGTATGTCATCAGCGCCATCCTGGGCCTGTCCGCCGTTGTGCTCACCACCAGCGGGCCGGTGAAGGCCATGCTGCTCCTGCTGGCCCTGTGCTTCGCGGGGGCGATCTCCGCCCGGATTTTCCTGGGCGCCAACGGTAAGAAAAACGACGGTGAGAAGCCGGACGAGAAGGGGGAAGAGAAATGAAGCAGGTGCGCGTCATGACCATCTTCGGCACCCGGCCGGAGGCCATCAAGATGGCTCCCCTGGTGGCGGAGCTCCAGCGCCGTCCGGGCCTGGAGCCGGTCTGCTGTGTGACGGCCCAGCACCGGGAGATGCTCGATTCCGTGCTGGAGATCTTCCAGCTCCGGCCCGATTACGATCTGAACATCATGGAGCCCCGCCAAACCCTCTCCACTATCACCACTCCAAATGCCTGCTGGGGATGGAGGGGGTGCTGGAGCAGGCCAGACCCGACCTGGTGCTGGTCCACGGGGACACCTCCACAACCTTCGCCGGGGCGCTGGCCGCCTTTTACCACCAGATCAGGGTGGGCCATGTGGAGGCGGGGCTGCGCACGGGTGACAAGTATTCTCCCTTTCCGGAGGAGATGAACCGGAAGCTGGTGGGCGACATCGCCGACCTGCACTTCTGCCCCACACGGGCTAACCGCGCCAACCTGGAGCGGGAGGGATCACCGACGGGGTGTTTGTCACGGGCAATACTGTGATCGACGCCCTCAAGACCACGGTTGTGAAGGATTATCACTTCACAACGGATCTTCTCAACCATTTGGACTACACCGGCCGAAAGATCATCCTTGTGACCTGCCACCGGCGGGAGAACTACGGCCAGCCCATGGCTAACATCATGACGGCTCTGCGCCGGGTGGCGGACGCCTTCCCGGAGGTGGAGCTGGTCTACCCGGTTCACCTGTCCCCGGTGGTGCGGGAGGCGGCGGGGAAGTACCTCGGCGGCCACGACCGTATCCACCTCATTGATCCGCTCTCCGCCGACGAGATGCACAACCTGATGGCCCGGGCCTATCTGGTCATGACCGACTCGGGCGGACTACAGGAGGAGGCCCCCGCCCTGGGGCGGCCGGTGCTTGTCCTGCGGCGGGAGACCGAGCGGCCCGAGGCGGTGGAGGCGGGGACCGTGAAGATCGCGGGGACGGAGGAGAACGTCATCTTCTCCATGGCCTCCGAGCTACTCACCGCTCCGGCGGCCTATACCGCCATGGCCCACGCCGTCAATCCCTACGGCGACGGGTTTGCCTGCCGCCGGATCGCCGACGCCATTGAGTGGAAATTCGGCCTGCGGGCCGAACGGCCGGAGGAATTCCGGACATAACGCGGTCCGGGCGGAGAGGAGGGAACAGGCGTGGAGCGCAGAAAGCGGAATCTGCTGGTGGTACTCATCGGCATCGTCATCGTGGTGGCCATGGTGTCCAGCTTTGGACTGGGCCTCTTTGCGCCGGACACGGCGAAGATCGTGCTGCCCACGCCGGAGGTCTCCCAGCAGCCGGGGGGAGAGCCTGGCGAGCAGAGCGGTCTGGTGCTGGTGGACGTGACGCCGGAGACGGTGCAGAGCGTCATCCGGGATACCCTCTCCCGCCCGGACCGCTACACCCGCGCGGTCACGATCGAGGACTTCTGGGGCGAGGGAGAGAGCGGAACCACCCATGCGGACGTGTGGGTGGACGGCGGCTGGACCCAGACGGAGGCAGCCCTGCCAGGCGGGACGGTACGTTACTCCATCGTGGGAGACGGGCAGTTCTGGCTGTGGTATGGAGGCGACCGCACGGCCCTTTCCGGTCCGGCGGACGGGCACTCGGCGGATCTGGAGGGCCAGCGCATCCCCACCTATGAGGACGTGCTGGAGCTGGAGCAGGATGCCATTGCCGCCGCCGGATATGAGGAGAAGGGCGGCCTGGCCTGCATTTATGTGGAGACAGGCGAGGACGCGCTGGGCTATGTGGAGAAGTACTGGGTCTCCGTGGACAGCGGCCTGTTGGTGTGCGCCGAGCAGTGGAAAGGGGAGGAGCTGACCTACCGGATGACCTCCTATGCGGTGTCGACGGACCGTACCCTCTTCGGACTCACGGAGTTTGCGTTGCCGGACGGCACAGTGCTGCATACGGTAGAGGAATAACGGGCGGCCGGCAGGGGGCCGGCCGCCCGTTATTCCAGCCCCAGCAGCAGGAGCAGCCCCAGGGTGATGACCAGTTCCATGTCGTCCCCCTCCAGAAAGAGGAACAGGAGGATGAGCAGGAGCAGGACATCGCCGGTGTCGAGGCCGTCCAGCTTGAGGCCCCGAAGCAGCTTGCCCAGTCCTGAGGCGGGCTTGGCGGATTCCAGCGCCTCGGCGTCCGGCTCCGGCGGGGGCGCGTCGGGAGGGACGGTCTGGGTGGGAGGGGCATCCTCCTCCACGACCCGGGTGTAGGAGGCGCCATTGGGTATGTAGCGGTTATACATCGTCCTTCCCCTCCTCTCGGCGGCTCTGGAAGAGCTGGAAGGCCACCCGGATGACCCGGGCCAGCTTGGCGATCTGAACGGCCTTGTCAACCTTTGCATACCGCTCCGGCTTGACAAAAGGCTTGAGAGCATTGAGCAGGGCCACCTTGCGGTCGTCAGTGGCGGAGTACTCGGAAAAGAGGCGCAGACCGGCCTGGAGAAGCTGGGGATCCAGCTCGGACAGGGCGGAGAGCGGGTTGCTGTCTCCGCCGCCGCCCAGCATGCCCAGCAGGGCGGACCAGTCGGTGGCGTCGGACTGCCCGGCCGCCTCTCCCGCGGGCCCGGCCTCCGCCGGTTCTGCGGCGGGGGGTGGAGCAGATTCTCCCGCGTGCTCCCCAGTCAGCGCCTGCGCGAGGGAAGCGATCTGGCCCATGGCCTGGGGATCGCTGAGGATCGCGTTGAGTTTCTCCTCGAATTCGGCCATGTCTCCCGCCCCCTCCCGCCGAAATGCCTACTTCTTCTCCTTGGGCACCGCCTGGCTGATGTTTTGTACCAGCCGGGCCCCCTCGCTGCTCTGCATGACCTGCCGCACCATGCCCAGCAGGGCGCCGGTGTCCCCCCTTGGCGGCGGCGGTCTTGAGGCCGTCCCCGCGTTCTGACTGAGCAGCTCCATCAGGCGCTGGGTGTCCGGGGACTGCATCAGGCTCTGGAGTAGGGCCTTGTTCTTCAGCAGGCCGGCGGCCTTGGGGTCCTTCATGAGTTCGTCCAGATTGGACCGGGGGATTTGCCATACCATCAGCTCCATCTCAATTATTTATAAGACCGATCACCCATTCTATGAGTGACTTTTCAGAAGGTGATACCTTGAAGCTGGTACTTTTTTCCGACTCCCACGGCAACGTGGCCAACATGGCCGACGTGGTGCGCCTGGAGCACCCAGACCGCGTCCTTCATATGGGGGATCTGGCCCGGGATGCGGAGGAGCTGGCCCGTCAGTTTCCCGATATTCCTGTGACCTATGTGCCGGGCAACTGTGACGGCCGCCGGCCGGATCTGCCGGACGAGCGGCGCTTTACCCTGGAGGGGTGTAAAATCCTGATGACCCACGGCCACACCTACCACGTGAAGGCGGGGCCGGGGGCGGCCATACGCGCGGCCCGAGAGGCGGGGGCGGGACTTCTGTGCTTCGGCCACACGCACGAGGCGTTCTGCGAGTTCCAGAACGGCCTGTGGATCGTCAACCCCGGCGCCGCCGGGAGCCTGGTTCAGCCCACCTACGCCGTGGCTGTCCTGGAGGAGGGCGGCGCGGTGTGCTATCTGTCGCATATCTGAGAAGGGAGAGGAGCAGTATGCTGCTGGTCATTGATGTAGGCAATACCAATATGGAGTTCGGCGTCTACCGGGGAGAGGAGCTGGTGGGGAGCTTCCGTCTGATGACGGACGCCAACCGTACCTCCGACGAGCTGGGGCTCTGGCTGTGCCAGTACTTCCAGCGCTTCGGCCTGGAGCTGGGGCAGGTGGAGGATGTGGTGATCGGCTCGGTGGCCCCCCAGGTGATGCATACCCTGAGCCGGGCGGTGCAGAAGTATGTGGGCAAGACCCCGCTGGTGCTGGACGAGGCGCTGGACCCCGGCCTGCCCTACGTGGAGTGCGACAGCGACGAGCGCCTGGGCCCCGACCGGGCGGCGGCGGACATCGCGGCCATCGCCAAGTACGGCGCGCCGCTGGTGGTGCTGGACTTCGGCACCGCCACCACCCTGGACGCGGTAAGCCGGGAGGGCGTATACCTGGGCGGCTGCATCACCGCCGGGGTGCAGGTGTCCATCGACGGGCTGTTCCAGAAGACTGCCCTGCTGCCCCGGGTGGAGCTGGTGAAGCCGGACACAGTGCTGAGCACCACCGCCGTGGGGCAGATCCAGGCGGGGGCGGTGCTGGGCTATATCGGGGCCATCGAGTACCTCATCCGCCACGCCAAGGAGGAGATCGGCCAGCCGGACACCAAGGTGGTGGCCACGGGCGGCCTGTCCCGGCTGGTGGCGGACAACACAGAGCTGATCGACGTGGTGGATCCCCAACTGGTGCTGGACGGCCTGCGCATCATCTATGAGCGGGCGAGGAGATAAAACGGATGGGGAGGAGAGGCAATGAGTGAGATCAAGCGGAACGGGCACGGCGCCATCGATATGACTCAGGGCTCGCCCACCCGGCTGATCGTCTTGTTCTCCCTGCCCCTGCTGGCGGGAAATGTGCTCCAGCAGCTCTACAACATGGTGGATTCGGTGGTGGTGGGCAACTATGTGGGCTCCTCCGCCCTCACCGCCGTGGGCGCGGGCTTCTCTATCATGTTCCTGATATCCTCCCTCTTCCTCGGATTCTCCATGGGCGCGACCATCATGATCGCCCAGTATGTGGGCGCCGGGGACCAAGGGGCGGTGGGGCGCACGGTGGACACCATCTACAGCGCCCTGCTGGTGATCATTGTGCCCCTGACCCTGCTGGGCGTGCTGGCCAGCGGGCCGCTGCTCACCCTGATCCGGGTGCCGCAGGAGGCCTATGAGCAGGCGCGGACCTACTGCATGGTGGTGCTGGGCGGCATCGTCGGTACTCTGGGCTACAACATGAACAGCGGCATCATGCGCGGTCTGGGGGATAGCCGGACGCCCCTGATCTTCCTGTTCATCGCCTGTGTCATCAATATTGTGCTGGATCTGGTGTTTGTGCTGGTGTTCTCCTGGGGCGTGTTCGGCGTGGCCCTGGCCACCATTCTGGCCCAGATCTGCTCCTGGGTGTTCGGCATCTTCTACATCAACCGAAAGTACCCCTTCCTCCATATCCGCCTGTTCCGGATGCGGCTGGACCGGCGCCTGCTGGGGCAGGTGATCCGTCTGGGCATACCCTCCGCGATACAGGAGTGCCAGTTCGCGGTGGGCATACTCATCATGCAGGCGCTGATCAACGGCTTCGGCAACGATTTTGCGGCCGGCTTCACCGCCGCCAACAAGATCGACACCTTCGCCTTCATGCCCATCGAGTCCTTTTCCATCGCCGCCACCACCTATGTGGGACAGAACATGGGGGCGGGGAGGCTGGACCGGGTACAGACCGGGACCCGCCGGGCCCTGGTGCTGGGCACTCTGGTATGCCTGGCCATGTCGGCGGTGGTACTGCCCCTGCGGCGGCCCCCTGCTGATGCTCTTCAACCGGGAGCCCGGCGTGGTGGCCGCCGGGGAGGCATACCTGCTCCGGGCCCTCTCCCCTGATGTTCATTCTGGCCATGATGTTTATCATGAACGGCGTCCTCCGCGGCGCAGGCGCCACGACAGTGCCCATGGTAGCCTCCATCATCTCCCTCTGGGCGGCCCGCATCCCTGTGGCCTATGCGCTGGCCTATTTCTTCGGCCCGGAGGAGATCTATTGGGCCTATCCCATCGGCTGGGCCCTGGGCCTGCTGATCTGCGTGGTGTCCTATTGCCGTGGAAGGTGGAAGGACAAGTGCATTGTGAGCTAGGCGCCGCAGGAATAGCACAGAGGCCCCGCCGGTCTGTCCGGCGGGGCCTCTCCTGCTGGAGTCAGGACTTTGTGTAGAAATCGCACCAGGGGCGCAGGGTACAGTTGGGGCAGTCGGGCTTGCGGGCCATACACACCGCCCGGCCGTGGAGCACCATCCGGTGGCAGAAGTCGTTGGACTCCTCCGGCGGCAGGATGGGCCGGAGCTGCTCCTCCACCTTGGCCGGGTCCTTGGTGCCGTCGGTGAGGCCCAGTCGGCCGGTAATGCGTATGCAGTGGGTGTCCGCCACCACTACGCCGGGGGTGTGGTACACGTCGCCCAAAATCAGGTTGGCGGTCTTGCGGCCCACACCGGGCAGCTTGAGCAGCTCCTCCATGGTGTCGGGCACCCGGCCGCCGTACTGCTCCACCAGCATGCGGGAGGCGGCTACAATGTCCCGGGCCTTGGCCCGGAAAAGCCGGTGGAATGGATATAGGTTTCCACCTCGGCGGGGTCGGCCTGGGCCAGAGACTCCAGGGTGGGAAAGCGGGCAAAGAGGGCGGGAGTGACCATGTTGACCCGCTCATCGGTACATTGGGCGGCCAGACGCACGGAAAAGAGCAGCTCGTAGGGCTTGGGGTACTGGAGCGAACAGAGCCCTTCGGGGTATAGCTTCTTCAGCTCCTCTACGATAGCCAGGACGTCCTCATGGTTTTTCATCGAATCACCTCTTAGACAATATAGCATAGAATCCGCCAAAAAACGAGAGCCTTTTTTCAAATAGGGCGATTGTAATTTAAAGTGGGATTCTGTATAATAAACGGTACAGTCAAATTTGAGAAAGGTGGAGTCGGATTTGGTCAAGGATATCATGGAGTTTCTTGCCGGACAAGACCCCGAGGTAGGGGCGGCGGTTCAGGCAGAGTACGACCGCCAGCGGCGCAACATCGAGCTGATCGCGTCGGAGAACTTTGTCAGCCCGGCGGTGCTGGCCGCGGCGGCCACAGTGCTCACCAACAAGTACGCGGAGGGCTATCCCGGCAAACGCTATTACGGCGGCTGCCAGTGCGTGGACGTGGTGGAGGATATCGCACGCAAACGGGCCTGCCAGCTCTTTGGGGCCGACCACGCCAATGTGCAGCCCCACTGCGGCGCCAACGCCAACTATGCGGTGTACGCCGCCCTGTGTGAGCACGGCGACACGGTGCTCGGCATGGATCTGGCCAACGGAGGCCACCTGACCCACGGTTCTCCGGTCAACTTCTCGGGAAAAAACTATAATATCGTGGCTTATGGCGTCAACGACCAGGGCTACATCGACTACGACCAGGTGCGCGATCTGGCCAAAAAGCACAGGCCCCGCATGCTCCTGGCCGGCGCCTCCGCCTATCCCCGCACCATCGAAGGCCCTCATGGCCGAGGGCTTCGATCTGGTCAGCGGCGGCACCGACAACCACCTGATGCTGGTGGATCTGCGCCCCGCTCACCTCACCGGCAAGGAGATGGAGAGGCGGCTGGACGAGGTGAACATCACCGTCAACAAAAACGCCATCCCCAACGATCCGGAGAAGCCCTTCGTCACCAGTGGTATCCGGGTGGGTACGCCCGCCGCCACCACCCGCGGCTTCAAGGAAGCGGACATGGAGGTCATCGCTTCCATCATGTGGCGTACCGCCACCGATTTTGAGGGCAAGCAGGACGAGCTGCGGGACCAGTTGGCCCAGCTTACCGGCAAATATCCCCTGTACGAATAAACAAAACGGAGTACGCATGAGCAGAGACGGCGGCCTGTCGAAAAATGGCTTCGGCAGGCCGCCGTTTTTCTCTTGACAAACGCCTTTAATGTGGTATATTTATAATATAAAGAGCGAAATACACCACATAAAAGGAGTGCATCTGGATGGGTATCAAACGATGGTACGGGCTGATCGGCCTGCTGTCCCTGTTGGGGTTTGTAGGGGTGTTCACCGGGGAGAGATATTTCCTGGGCTTTTTTGCCTTCGCGGTGGACTTTCAGTATTTTTTGCCCGGGCTGATGAGATGCAGGAGGGCCAGATTCTCCGCTCGGCCGCACGGGGCTTTTTCGCGGGCATGGGAGTGACGGCAGTGGGGACGCTGCTGCTCCTGGCCCTTGGCGGAGGGACGACGGAGGCGCTGTACCTCAGCAGCGGGCTGGGCTGGGGGGTGGGAGTGATGGTATATGCCCTCTCCAGCTTCCTGTGCGGCTGCCGGGAATGGTGGAACGCGCGGGCATGATTACCAATCGCATCAAGGAGTACCGGGCCCGCTTCGACCTGAAGCAGGAGGAGCTGGCCAGGCGGGTGGGAGTACGCCGGGAGACCATCGGCAACCTGGAGAAGGGGCGCTATAATCCCTCGCTGGTGCTGGCCTGGAACATTGCCAAGGTATTCGGCGTACCGATTGAGGAGATCTTTACCGTGGAGGGGGATGAATAGTATCCGCCGCTCTTTACGGGGGCTCGAACATGTGTTAGAATAGGGGCGACCAAACGAGGAGGGATGCCCAATGTCATACCGGCCCCTGGCCGACGAGATCCGCCCCCAGAGCCTGGACGAGGTGGTGGGGCAGCGCCATATTTTGGGGGAGAACGGCCTGCTGCGCCGCATCATCGAGAGCGGACACATCCCCAACCTGGTCTTTTTTATGGCCCCTCCGGTACCGGCAAAACCACGGTGGCCAACATCATCGCCAGGCGCACCAACCGGCCCCTCCACCGGCTCAACGCCACCACGGCCTCCATCTCGGATATCAAGGACATCATCAAGGACATCGGCACCATGCTGGCCCCCCGATGGGGTGCTGCTCTATCTGGACGAGATTCAGTACTTCAATAAGAAGCAGCAGCAGACCCTGCTGGAGTTTATGGAGAACGGCAAGATCACCCTGATCGCCTCCACCACGGAGAACCCCTATTTTTACGTGTATAATGCGGTGCTCAGCCGGTCTACCGTGTTTGAATTCAAGCCCATCGAGGCCGTCGACGTGCTGCCCGCCATCGACCGGGGCATCCGGCTCATGGGGGAGCGCCTAGGTGCGGAGGTGGACTGCGAGGATGGCGTGCGGGAGCACATTGCCACCGCCTGCGGGGGCGATGTGCGCAAGTCCATGAACGCGGTGGAGCTGCTGCTCAGCTCCGCCCGGCGGGAGGGGGAGCGGCTGGTGGTCACCCTGGCCGATGCCCAGACGGTGGCGCAGCGCTCCGCCATGCGGTACGACCGGGAGGGAGACGATCACTACGACATCGCCTCTGCCCTCATGAAGTCCATGCGGGGCTCCGACCCCGACGCGGCCCTCCACTATCTGGCCCGCCTGCTGGAGGCGGGGGACATGACCACCGCCATCCGGCGGATTCTCTGCTCCGCCAGCGAGGATGTGGGGATGGCCTACCCCCAGGCGGCCCTGATCGTCAAGGCCTGCGTGGACAACGCTCTCCAGCTGGGGCTGCCGGAGGCCCAGCTCCCTCTGGCCCAGGCGGCTATACTGCTGGCCACGGCCCCCAAGTCCAACTCGGTCTACGAGGCCATCGCCGCCGCTCAGGCCGATGTGCGGGCGGGCAAGACCGGCGACTACCCCCCGCCACCTCCAGAACGTTCACGCGGACTCCGCCGGTATGGAGCGGGAGCAGGGCTACCTGTACCCCCACGACTTTCCCCGCCACTGGGTACAGCAGCAGTATCTGCCCGACCTGCTGGCGGATAGGTGTTACTACCACTACGGCGATAACAAGAATGAGCAGGCCGCCAAGCGGTACTGGGACGAGATCAAAGGCCCCGAGGCATAAAACAGGAGCGCGGCATAGCCGCGCTCCTGTTTTTCAGGCGAATATGGTCTCCGCGCCCATTGACACAGCCCCTCGGGGGCGTATTTCCCACTTTTCAATTTGTCCCTGGGTGAGAAAATACTCCAGCGGCGCGGGGACGTTCAGCGGGGGCAGGGTGTCGATGGCCAGCAGCTTGATCTTCATCCGCTCAGGCAGGATAGCCTTGATGTAGACGGACACACGGTCCCCCTCCCGCAGGCCGTTTTTCCGCTCCGCCAGGCCGGACAGATTCGGGGTGAGCTCCACAAAGGCCCCATACTCCTTGAGCCCGCGGACGATACCGGGCACCGTCATGCCCGCCTGAAAGCGGGCGGCGTTCTCCGCCCAGGTGCCCAGCAGCTCCCGGTGGGTCAGGTACACCCGCCCCAGCTTGGGGTCCAGCTCCTGTACCACGGCGAAGATGGCCTGCCCCACCCGGAACCGCTGGTCGGGGTGGGGGATGCGGGAGACGGAGATGTTTTCAATCCCGATCAGGAGGGAACGCCGCAGCCGATGTCCACAAAGGCCCCGAAGGACTCCAGGTGGGTGACCACAGCCGGGAGGATACAGCCGGGATGCAGCCCGGCAAGCATGGCGTCCAGGGCGGCCTGCTGGGCCCGGCGGCGGGAGAGGCGGGGCCGGAGGACGCCCTCAGATTCCTCCAGAGCTGTGATCTGAAAACAGACCGGCTTGCCCACCCGGGAGAGAATGGCGATCTCCCGGGTGGTGCCTCTGCAATGCCCAGCGCGGCCTCCTCCCGGGGAGAAAGCCGGTAAACGGCCCTACGGACACCAGCAGGTTGTGGGCCCCGTCGCAGAGCTGGGCAACCCCTCCAGCACCGTCTCCTCCTCCATGGCCCGGCGGAGGCCGTCGCGGGAGGCGCAGGCGGCCTCGTTTTCCGGTGTATGTAACAGACGCCCCTCGGGCAGGAAGCGGCTCCTCAATGTGACCAAATCCTTTCGTTTCCACAGTCATTTTTTTCCGATAGACTACTATATGCACTTGCCGGGCCTGAATTGACAGGGTATAATAGGCGTTACGAAGGAAACGGGAGGGACGCGGATATGGACATCCATGTGGGCGATGTGCTGGAATTGAAGAAGGAGCACCCCTGCGGCAGCCGGCGGTGGCTGGTGCTGCGGGTGGGAATGGACTTCAAGCTGCGCTGCGAGGGCTGCGGCCACGAGCTGGTGCTCCCCCGAGCAAGGCAGAGAAGAGCATCAAGCGGGTGCTGCGGACGGAGGAGCCCCAGGCATGAGGTACGAGGGGACGGTTTACCGCCCGCCGGGAGAGTGGAAGAGCTATCTGCTCCAGGTGACGGTGGGGTGCTCCCACAACGCCTGCACCTTCTGCGGCATGTATAAGGACAAACGCTACCGGGTGCGCCCGCTGGAGGAGATTTTTGAGGATATTGCCCTGGCCAGGGCGGCCTATGGAGACGTGAAGCGGGTGTTCCTCTGCGACGGGGACGCGGTGGCCATGGACACAGAGGAGCTACTGGCCGTCCTGGACCGGCTGTACGAGACCTTCCCCTCCCTCGAGCGGGTCAACGCCTATGCCGGCCCGGGCAGCACCCTGCGCAAGACGGAGGAAGAGCTGGCGGCCCTCCGCCGGGCGGGGCTGGTGCGTCTCTACCTGGGGGTGGAGAGCGGCAGCGACGCGGTGCTGCGGGCGGTGCGCAAGGGGTGGACGCCGCGGGCATGCTGGAGGCCGGGCGGCGCATAGTAGCGGCGGGCTTCGATCTGTGGACCATGGTGCTTATCGGGCTGGCCGGGCAGGGCGAGGCCTCCCGGGCCCACGCCCTGGACACGGCGGCCCTGATCAACGCCATGAGACCCCGTCACTTCTCCGCCCTGACTTACCTCCCCGAGCGGGGAACGGTGCTGGGTGACGCGGCCGCGCGGGGGGAGTTCCGGCTGCTCACCGCCCGGCAGGCCCTGGAGGAGACCCGGCTGCTGCTGGAACGCCTGGAGGTGGAGCCCCTTCATTTCACCAGCGACCACGCCTCCAACTATCTGCCCTTGAAGGGCGGACTGCCCGAGGACAAGGCCCGGCTTTTGTCTCTGCTGGACGGGGCGCTGTCCGGCGGGCAGGCCGTCCGGCCGGAGCTGTGGCGGGGGCTGTGACACAAAAAGAGAGGAGTATTGAGATGGACGGACAACACCTGCATATTCTGTGGACCAACGCCGATCCGGTGGTCTTTGACAAGATGGTTCTGATGTACGCGGTGAACAGCCTGGTACGGGGCTGGTGGGAGAAGGTGACGGTGATCCTCTGGGGGGAGACCGCCCGTCTGGCAGCCGCAGATCCTGCGGTGAGGGGAGCGCATTGTCCTGGCCATGGAGCAGGGGGTGAAATTCTCGGCCTGTATTACCTGCGCCAAGGAGCTTGGGGTGGAGCAGGCGCTGCGGGACATGGGCCTGGAGGTCATCTCCTGGGGCCCGCCGCTGACCGAGCTGCTCAAGACCCGGGCGCCCCTGCTGACCGTGTGACGGAAACGAAAAAAAGCTGACGCGCTGCGCGCGTCAGCCAGACGGAGCTCAATAAGCCCTCCTGCGAAAGGATTCGGAGGGAGGGATAGTGTGAAAGGGAACCGTCAGAG
>VOFI01001023.1_pt1 | contig 24001 bp, 20 predicted proteins | sample 5384131 | NCBI WGS metagenome assembly VOFI01 (sample SAMN12384728, study PRJNA508395) | human gut metagenome | isolation source: healthy gut H | host: Homo sapiens | reverse complement strand
TCGTCACGCGGACAATCGTCTTTTCGATGGCCGCCGTTAAAAGACCCCTTTGTGATCCTGCACGAAGTTCGTTCGGAGGGGTAGACAAGTTTCCGCCACGGGTGTATATATGTATACAAGTATACAGCAAGCGTATCGCTGGAAAGGAGCCCGCCATGCTTGAATTATCCGCCAAAACCAACCTGCTGGAGGAAAATGACTACCGTTATTCCCTTCAGGATGTGAAGGACCCGGTGCTGTACCGGGACGTATATAACTATGACGAGGTCCCCAAGGTGGCCTTCAACCACCGGCGGGTGCCCATGTCCATGCCTGCCGATATCTGGATCACGGACACTTCCTTCCGGGATGGCCAGCAGTCCATGAACCCCTACACGCCGGAGCAGATCGAGCACCTGTTCAAGCTGCTGAGCAAGCTGGGCGGGCCTTACGGCCTGATCCGCCAGACGGAGTTTTCATTTACAGCAAGCGGGACCGGGAGGCCATCGAACGCTGTCAGGCTTTGGGGCTGCGCTTCCCGGAGATCACTACCTGGATCCGGGCCACCCGGGAGGACTTCCGGATGGTGAAGGATCTTGGCATCAAGGAGACCGGTATTCTGGTGTCCTGCAGCGACTATCATATCTTTAAGAAAATGCAGATGACCCGCCGGCAGGCGTTGGACTACTATCTGGCCACGGTGAAGGACGCCTTTGACGCCGGGGTCATGCCCCGATGCCATCTGGAGGACATCACCCGTGCGGACTTTTACGGCTTCGTGGTGCCCTTCGTCAATGAACTGATGGAGCTTTCCCACCAGGCCAAGATCCCCGTCCGTATCCGGGCCTGCGACACCATGGGCTACGGTGTCCCCTACACGGAGGTGGCCCTGCCCCGCAGCGTTCCCGGCATCATCTACGGCTTGCAGCACTATTCCGGCGTGGAGAGCGAATATCTGGAATGGCACGGCCACAATGACTTCTACAAGGCCGTTGCCAACGCCGCCACCGCCTGGCTGTACGGCGCCAGCGGCGTGAACTGCTCCATGCTGGGCATCGGCGAGCGCACCGGCAATGTGCCTTTGGAGGCCATGGTGTTTGAATACGCCTCCCTCCGCGGCTCTCTGGACGGCATGGACCCCACCGCCATCACCGAGATCGCCGACTACTTCGAGCATGAGATCGGCTATCACATCCCCCTATGACGCCCTTTGTGGGCCGGAACTTCAACGTCACCCGTGCAGGCATCCACGCTGACGGGCTTTTGAAGGACGAGGAGATCTACAACATTTTCAATACGGAAAAGCTGCTGGACCGGCCTGCCGCCGTAGCCATCAGCAAAACCTCCGGGCTGGCAGGCATCGCCTACTGGATCAACCAGAACTACCGACTCCGCAGCGACCACCAGCTCAGTAAGCATGACGCACTGGTGGAAAAGCTGAAGGTCTGGGTGGACGAACAGTACGCCGGAGGCCGCACCACCGCCCTTTCCAACGAGGAACTGGAAGAAAAAATCGCAGAACTGTCCGGCGGCGTGCTGAAGCCCCGCCATTGAGGAGGAACCCACCATGATGAGAGATCACAAGCCCATTTCCATCGCCGATCAGATTTTCGAAAAGCTGGAACGGGATATTCTGTCCGGTAAATACCCTCAGGGCGAGATTCTGAGCGAGCTGCGGCTGTCCGGCGAGCTGGGCGTCAGCCGCACCCCCATCCGGGAGGCCATCCGGCGGTTGGAACAGGAGCGCATTTTGGAGGACTCCGGACACGGTCTGGTGGTCATCGGCATCTCCCGGCAGGATATGCTGGATATCTACGAGATCCGCCTTCAGCTGGAGGGTCTGGCCGCAAAGCGGGCCGCCGCCAGCATCACTGACGATGTACTGAGTGAAATGAAGGAGGTCCTGGACCTGCAGCGCTTCTACATTGAAAGCGAAAAGGAGCCGGGCGAAAATTCCGATCAGATCAAAAACCTGGACTCCCGGTTCCATGAATTGCTTTACAACAGCTGCGGCAGCCATCCCTATGCGGATACGCTGATCTCCCTCCATAAGAAGATCATCAAGTACCGCAAGGCCTCCGTCACCCACCACAGCCGAGCGGTCCACGCCTTAGAGGAGCACACCGCCATCTACGAGGCCCTTGCCGCCCACGATGGGGACCGGGCTGCGGAGGCGTCCCTGCGCCATGTGGAAAACGCCCGGGCCAATCTGGCAGACATCATCCAAAAGGAGGGCTGAACCATGGGAAAGACATTGACAGAAAAGCTGATCGCCGCTCATCTGGTCAGCGGCAGCATGGAGCCGGGGGCTGAGGTGGGCCTGCGCATCGACCAGACACTCACACAGGACGCCACCGGCACCATGGCATATCTGGAATTTGAGTCCATGGGCATTGACCGGGTCAAAACAAAGCGATCCGTGGCCTATATCGACCACAACACCCTCCAATCCGGCTTTGAGAACGCCGACGATCACCGGTACATCCAATCCGTTGCCGCCAAGCACGGCATCTGGTTCTCCCGCCCGGGCAACGGCATCTGCCATCAGGTGCATCTGGGGCGCTTCGGCGTACCGGGGCAGACCCTCATCGGCTCCGACAGTCACACCCCCACCGGCGGCGGCATCGGGATGCTGGCCTTCGGCGCGGGGGGCATGGACGTAGCCGTGGCTATGGGCGGCGGAGCCTACTACATTACCATGCCCAAGGTCATCAAGGTCGAACTGACCGGTGCGCTGCGCCCCTTCGTCACCGCCAAGGACATCAGCTTGGAGGTCTTGCGGCTCCTCTCCGTCAAGGGCGGCGTGGGGCATGATGATGGAATGGGGTGAGGTCCCGGCATCGCCGGGTTATCCGTTCCGGAGCGGGCCACCATCACCAATATGGGTACGGAACTGGGGGCTACCACCTCCATCTTCCCCTCCGATGAAGTGACCCGCGCCTTTTTGAAGGCACAGGGGCGGGAAGCCGACTTCACACCCCTTTCCGCTGATCCCGATGCGGCCTATGACCGGATTATCCACATTGATCTGGACACGCTGGAGCCGCTGATCGCCTGCCCCCACATGCCGGATAAGGTGGTGCCCGTCCGCAGTCTGAAGGGCGTCAAGGTGGATCAGGTCTGCGTCGGCTCCTGCACCAATTCCTCTCTGTACGATCTGCTGAAAACCGCCGCTATGCTGAAGGGCAGGACCGTGGCCCCCTCCGTCAGTATGTCCGTGTCCCCCGGCTCCCGGCAGGTCCTGACCATGCTGGCCAACTGCGGCGCGCTGTCGGATATTCTGGCCTCCGGTGCGCGGCTGCTGGAATGTGCCTGCGGCCCCTGTATCGGTATGGGCTTCTCCCCCAACTCCGGCGGTGTGAGCCTGCGGACCTTCAACCGCAACTTCGAGGGCCGCAGCGGTACGGCGGATGCCAAGGTGTATCTGGTGTCCCCGGAGACCGCCGTGGCCGCCGCCCTCACCGGGGAGATCACCGATCCCCGCGATTTGGGGCTAAATGCACTTCATGTGGATCTGCCAGACCGCTTTCTCATCGATGACAGTGCTGTGCTGGCCCCTGCCGCCCCGGAGGACGCGGCCCGGCTGGAGGTGCTTCGCGGCCCCAACATCAAGGAATTTCCTCAGGGCAAGCCTGTGGGGGACGCCATCACCGCCAAGCTGACCCTAAAGGTCGGGGACAACATCACCACCGACCACATCATGCCTGCCGGCTCCAAGATCCTCCCCTACCGCTCCAACATCCCCAAGCTGTCGGAGTTCTGCTTCGCCGTGTGCGACAAGGAGTTCGCCAAAAACGCCAAGGCAGCCGGGGAAACCATTTTAGTGGGCGGCAGCAACTACGGACAGGGCTCCTCAAGAGAACACGCGGCGCTGGTGCCCCTGTACTTAGGTGTCCGGGCAGTCATCGCCAAGAGCTTCGCCCGTATCCACGCCGCCAACCTCATCAACGCCGGTATCCTGCCCCTGACCTTTGCCGACCCCGATGACTATGACGCCTTGACTCAAGGTGAGACCCTGACCCTCACCGGCATCGACGCCGGCCTGGACAGCGGCACCATGACGCTTCACGCCGGAAACCGTGAAATCCCCGTCTGCGTCAGCTTCACCAAGCGGCAGGCGGCAATGCTCCGGGCAGGCGGTCTGCTGAATTACACGAAAGAAGGCAATGACTGATGGATCAGAACACATCTATCGAACAGGCGGCGGCGCATTTCCGTGCCTTACTGACCGAGCAGTTAAACCGGCAGGAGCGTATGGCCCAAGGCTCCCCCGCCAAGGACTTTTCCCGTATGGAGCGCATCGTCATCGGCCTGATCCCCGGTGACGGCATCGGTCCCATCCTCATGGCCCAGGCCCGGCGGGTGTTGGAAAAGCTGCTGGCAGCAGAGCTTGCCGTCGGCCGGGTGGAGCTGCGGGACATCGAGGGGCTGACCATCGAAAACCGCACGGCTCAGGGCAAAGCCATTCCTGACGAGGTGCTGGCCGCCATCAAGGACTGCGACGTGCTGCTGAAAGGCCCCACGGAGACTCCCAAGGGCGGTACGCTGGAAAGCGCCAATGTGGCCATGCGCCGGGAGCTGGACCTGTTTGCCAACGTGCGGCCTGTATCCGTCCCGAAGCTGGGCATCGACTGGACCTTCTTCCGGGAGAATACGGAGGGCGAATACGCTCTGGGCAGCCAGGGCATTGAGGTGCCCGGTATGCTGAGCATGGATTTCAAGGTCACCACAGACGCCGGTACCCGCCGGATCGCCAAGGCCGCCTTTGACTTTGCCCGGGCCAACGGCAAAACCAATGTGGCCATCGTTACCAAGGCCAACATTATGAAAAAGACCGACGGGATGTTCACCCGCATCTGCCATGAGGTTGCGGCGGACTATCCGGAGATCACCGCCGAGGACTGGTACATCGACATTATGACCGCCAATCTGGTGAACCCGGAGATCCGCAGCAGGTTTCAGGTATTCGTCCTGCCCAATCTGTACGGCGACATCATCACTGACGAGGCCGCCCAGATTCAGGGCGGCGTAGGCAACTGTCCATATCGTCAAAAGCGGTCCGCAGATATCTGCGGACCGCTTTTTAGTATGTTAGAACAAATCAGTCAACATGACAGAAAAACAGCAAAATAGGACACATTCACATTGCTGACTTCCACATATGGCATTTTCAGAAGGAAAACAGAGATAGACTTCCACAGAAACTTCCATCCCAACGGCGGAGGACGCAAAAAGAGAGGGAACCGGTTTCCCGGTCCCCTCTCAAAAGGTTTTGAGTTTTTGCGGAACTTACTTGTTGAAGTAACGCTTCAGCAGGCCCTCCAGAGCCTTGCCGTGGCGGGCCTCATCGCGGGCCATCTCATGGACGGTGTCGTGAATAGCGTCCAGACCGTTCTTCTTGGCACAGGCGGCCAGCTCAAACTTGCCGGCAGTAGCACCGTACTCGCAGTCCACACGCCAGGCCAGATTCTTCTCAGTGGAGGCGGTCATGTTGCTCTCCAGGTCGCTGCCCAGCAGCTCGGCGAACTTAGCAGCGTGCTCGGCTTCCTCATAAGCGGCCTTCTCCCAGTAGAGGCCGATCTCGGGATAGCCCTCACGGTGAGCGATCCGGGCCATGCACAGATACATACCCACCTCGCTGCACTCGCCGTTGAAGTTGGCCATGAGCTGATCGAAGATGTACTTCTTATCCTCCTCGGAGATGTCGGCGTTGTTCTTCACGGTCTCTGCATAGATGCCGAACTTGTGCTCAGCAGCCAGCTTCAGCTCGCCCTTGACCTCTTCAAACGCATTCTTGGCGTGGCAGACGGGGCACTCGACGGGAGCCTCGGGACCCTCATAAATGTAACCGCAAACCTTGCAGACCCACTTCTTCATAGTTATATCCTCCTTAAATAATTACCTTATCTTCGCTCTTTCCCTGAGCGTTTTTTGCTTTGTGAGTGTAGTATATCAGGAATCGTTTCTATTTGCAAGTTGCAAATGCAACTTTTTAAAAGAACCTAAAATTGTTCACGCTTTGTTAGAGTTATTGAACTGCCCTGGGACTATCCCACACAGATACAGCGGCCGGGGAAGCGATCGCTTCCCCGGCCACACTGGTTGATCTTATTCCTCGTTCCGGGCCTTGGCCTCGGCGATCGCCTTCTCCTGCGCCGCGGGAGGGCAATCCTCATAGCGAACAAAGTGCAGGGTAAAGGTGCCGCGGGACTGAGTCATGGAGCGGAGGTCGATGGCATAGGTGCTCATCTCGCCCATGGGGACCTCAGCGGTGATAACCTGCTCGCCATTGCCAGCAGGGTCCATACCCATGACGCGGCCGCGGCGCTTGTTCAGGTCACCCATGACATCGCCCATGTAGCTGTCAGGCACGGTGACCTTCAGCTCGCCCACAGGCTCCATCAGGCAGGGGTTGGCCTCAGGCAGAGCGGCCTTGTAGGCCAGCTGAGCGGCGGTCTTGAATGCGATTTCGGAGGAGTCAACGGGGTGATAGGAGCCATCATACAGAACGGCCTTCAGATTCACCACCGGATAACCGGCCAGAGGACCGTGGACGCAGGCCTCCCGCAGGCCCTTTTCCACAGCAGGGAAATAGTTCTTGGGCACGGAGCCGCCGAACACTTCCTCAGCGAAGATCATGTCATCCTGCTCGGTCTGGGGCTCGAAGCGGATCCACACGTCACCGAACTGGCCGCTGCCGCCGGTCTGCTTCTTATGACGGCCCTGCTTCGAGACGGTCTTGCGGATCTTCTCACGGTAAGCCACGCGGACAGGGCTCAGCTCCACTTCCACGTTGAAGCGGGTCTTGAGCTTACTGACCAGCACATCCACCTGCATATCGCCGGCGCCGGAGAGGACCATCTGATGGGTCTCGGCGTTGTTGACCACGGAGAAGGAGGGGTCCTCCTCATTGAGACGGTTCAGGCCCTGAGCCACCTTGTCCTCCTGGCCGCGGGTCTTGGGGGCGATGGCCACAGAGTAGCAGGGTTCAGCGAAGGGGGATGCCCTTCAATGCCACGACCTTACGGCTGTCGCACAGGGTATCGCCGGTCTTGACCTTATCCATCTTGGCGATGGCGCCGATATCGCCGCACACCAGCTCCTTGACCTCGGTGGCCTTCTTGCCCCGCATGGTATACAGGCGGCCCAGCTTCTCGTTGTCGCCGGTGCGGGCATTGACCATGGTCATATCCGGCGTGATGCTGCCGGAGAGGACCTTCACGAAGGAGTACTTGCCGTACTGGTCGGAAATGGTCTTGAACACGAAAGCAGTGGGCACACCACCGGCGGACACCACGAATTCCTCGGTGGTGCCGTCAGCCAGAGTGGCCTTATGATAGTTGCCCTGCTCGGGAGAGGGCAGCAGCTCCATGATGTTGTCCAGCAGCATCAGAGTGCCCATATCAGCCACGGCGCTGCCGCACAGCACGGGGAACACGCTCAGCTCACGGACGCCCTGACGGAGGCCCTGAGCCATTTCAGCGTAGGTGAAGTCCTCGCCGTTGAAGAAGCGCTCCATGAATTCCTCGCTGGTCTCCGCCACGGATTCCTTCAGCGCATCGTTGAACTCGTTGATGACGGCCACCTTTTCCTCAGGCAGCTCGATCTCCACACGCCTGCCGCCCTGCATCTCATAGGCGCGCTTATTCAGGATGTCCATGAGGCCGGTGACTTTCTTGTTTTCGTCCAGCGTAGGCACCACAACGGGAGCGATCTTGTTGCCGAAGCGCTCACGGAGCGCATCAAAGGTGGCGTTATAGTCGCTGTGATCCTCGTCGATCTTGGAGATATAGATAAAGCGGGGCATATTCCGCTCTTCGCAATACTTCCACGCCTTCTCAACGCCCACGGACACACCGTCCTTAGCGGAGGCCACGATGATGGCGGCGTCGGCGGCCCGGAGAGCCTCCATCACTTCGCCGGAAAAGTCGAATGCGCCCGGAGTATCCAGCACGTTGATGCGGCAGCCCTTATAGTCGATAGGCGCCACAGCGGTGGACAGAGAGATCTGACGCTTGACCTCTTCGGGATCATAATCACAAACGGTATTGCCGTCCGCGACTCTGCCCATACGGTCGATGGCGCCGGTCATAAACAGCAGGCTCTCTGCCAGAGAAGTCTTACCGCTGCCGCTGTGACCCAGCAGGCAGACGTTACGGATGTTCTGTACTGAATAGCTCATGTTTGTTCCACTCCTTATGTTGATGCTGTTGACACGGCCCGAATGGGCCGATAAAAGATCTGTCAACCATTGAGACTCACTCAATGTGTTAATTATACCGCTTTTTCATGGGCAATACAACAAGAATTTTGTGAGATCTTACATTTTGGAGGGGTAGGCAAAAAGGGTCGCCTATTTTTGTGGGGTCCCGCAAAAATCATTTTTCTTGAAAAAAAGTCTTTTGGTCCCGGACAGCGCAAAAAAGTACCGGGAGGCAGGGAAAAAGCCTGCCTCCCGGTACTTTATTCTGTCAAGTGTCAATATCGGCCGGTCCAGTCGCTCATCAGCAGCACCGGCAGGGTCCACAGCAGCAAAAACACCGTCAGGGACAAGGGGGTGAGCAAATCGAACTTCCCCAGAGACACCAGATACGCCGTCAGCAAAACGCCGGCGGCGCTACCCGCCAGGGACAGCCAGGTTGCCCGGCGCACCGCCGTCCGCAGACGGCGGCTGCCCACCACTGCTTCGGCATAGGGCAGCAGGCCCTCCCGCAACAGCAGCGCCCGGGGCAGGCCCCGGTCCTCCTCCGCCTCGCTGAGGGCCACCCGGTCCGTCAGCTGCGGATACTCCACCTTGATCTTCTTATAGAACTTCCGCTTCAGCAGCGCCGGGGTGATGTTTGGGTCCCGCACTGCCAAAATCGGCGTGATCCGGCTGCGGCGCAGGGTCCGCAGCGCGTAATCCACATTTTCCGACGCCTCGTACTTCACGGCGAACACCGCCGCCAGCTGATGATCGATGGCCAGGAAAATGCCGGTTTTCAGATTGATGTTGCTGGGCAGACGCACATCCTGCTTCCGCAGGAAGGAGGCCGTCCCCAACAGGACGGATTCCCCGTGGATCGTGCAGCCAAAGCCGCCCTGCTCATAGAAGCTCAGGTCCTGAGCCGTTTCCCGTGGGGCGTTCTCCCCCACCGCCAGTCCCTCAAAGACCCGCTCCAGGCCGCAGCCCGCCGCACGGGCGGCTGCCGCCGCATAAGCCGACACCTTTCCCAGTTCCTCACCGTAGACCTTCACACCGTTGAGCCGGATGGTCCCCGGCGGGAACAGGTCGGTATCCGTCAGGATCATGCCCCGGCGCTTTCCTACCCGGGCCGCGCCGTCCCATCCCGCCACGGCACAGCCGCTTTTCTGCTGTCGGCGGGTCAGCCGGGACCATGGCAGGCTCCAGCACAGCGGCAGGGAACAGGTGGCTCCCGCTGTCAGGATCACGGACCAGTTCCGCAGGAAGTCAATTCCGTGTCCACGTCCCAAAGAGGTCAAGCCCGCGAATACCAGCGCGGCCATAAAAATCACCGGCAGGAACACCGTCTGAAGACGGGAGGCATAATCATCCCGCATGGCGGTGGTGTAAAAGCCCCGCAGGTCTCCCCTCTGCTTGCAGGCACCCCTTGGAGTTTCCGTGACCAAGTAAGGGGGGTGATCGTCCAGCGATGCCAGACGGAAGCTATCATAGCTGCCCCGGCTTTCCCGGCTGATGCCCCACTGGGCAAAGCACAGCGCCAGTCCCGCCGCAGCGGTATAGGGAAGCGCTTCTCCCCGCCCCGGAACAAGCAGCCACAACGCGCAGTCCACCACCGCCGCCACCACCGCCAACGATACCAGCAGTGCGCTGACGCAGCGTTTTTCACTCAGCTTCCGGATCGCGTACACCGGCACGTGCCAGCACAGCACCAATTCGATCAGCAGACAGGCCAGCATGGCAACGCCTTGGATCTGCCGGTCTCCGGTCCAGAAGGGGACCGTGACGCCGGACTGCTCCGCCGCCATAGCGGCGATAGGCACCAGCGCTGTAAAAAAGGCAAACCCCAGAGACCGGTGACGGCTCTTATAGGCTTCCCGCTCCTCAGACGCGACCTCGCTAAGCTCCGGTTCTTCCCCGATGCTCTCTGCCTCGGTAAGAGGCTTTACCGATTCCTCCGGGGCTTCCATGGAATCGTAGAGCTGCTCCGTTTCCTCCTGCCGCTTCCGGGAGAACAGCCCCCATTTCGGCTTCAGCAGCGTTTCGTGGTGCTCCTCCATCACGGCCCCTACCGTTGTCCCTACCAGTTCTTCCAGACTCAGGAAGCGGGTAGCCTCCGGCTCCGGGCCGTCATCTGTCCGTGGTTCTTCCTCCGGGTCCGAATCGTCGGCAAGGGGGGCCTCCCCGTCCTGTTCCAGCGCCGCCGCAGCGATCCGTTCCTCCCAGAGGGCCATCGCCGATTTGGGCGTTGGAGATGGGGCCGTCTCTGTCGGTTTAGGGGCGGAAGGCTGTTCAGGAGCCGGTGCCTTGGGCGTATCCGGCTCTGCCGGAGCGGTCTCACGCTCCACCTCTTCCATGATTTTCTGCTGGCGGCTGGAGCCGTACTCCGCCAAAATTTCCTCTAAGGTGTAATCCTCGTCAGACGGCGGCGTATCCCAGGTGCCTGTGCCGTATTCTGTTTTCTCGACATCCTTTGACACCGTGTTCTCTCCAAACTTCTCAGTTCATCCGCTGACGCACGGCCTCATACAGCAGGATCGCTGCCGAGGCGCTGGCGTTCAGGGAATTCAGATCACCCTTCATGGGGATGCTCACCAGAAAATCGCAGTTTTCGGCAGCCAGACGGGTCATGCCGTCCCCTTCGCTGCCGATGACGATGGCAGCGGCGCCCTTCAGGTCCGCGTCATACAGGCCGGTGGTGCCGTTGGCCGCCGTGCCGAATACCCAGACCCCCTGCTTTTTCAGGTCCTTCAGCAAGGAGGGGATATTGGGCACCCGAGCCACCTTCATGTGAGACACCGCGCCTGCGGAGGTCTTGGCCACCACGCTGGTCAGGCCCGCACTGCGGCGCTTGGGAATGACCACGCCGTGAGCGCCGGCGCAATAAGCCGTCCGGATGATGGCGCCCAGATTGTGGGGGTCGGAGATCTCGTCGCACACCACGATCAGGGGCGGCTCGTTCTTGGCGGCGGCATCTGCCAGAATATCGTCTACACTGACGTACTCCCGCACGGCGGCCAGCGCGATGACGCCCTGATGGGCGTGGGTGCGGCTCATGCCGTCCAGCTTCCGCCGGTCGGCGTCCACCACCACGATGCCCTGGGCCCGTGCCTTGGAGGCGATGTGGCCCAAGGTCTTGTCCATCTCCCCCTTCTGGATGAAAATTTTGTCGATGCTGGCCTCCGTCCGCAGGGCTTCGATCACCGCGTTGCGGCCTTCAATGAGGCCGTCGGCCTCGGCGGTCAGCTGGTCTTTTCTTTCGTCTGTCATATTGAAATCCTCTCATGATCGGAATTTGTCAAAATCTGCAGGGTATACTTTTTACAGTATATCACAGAACCGGTCCACAATAAAGATGAATTTGAAAAATCGTTCCGCCTTAGCGCGTCTGAATTTACAGAAAGTTTATGAAAAGGCAGTCTCTTTTCCTTGTGGTTTCAAGGAGGTTGTGCTATACTGCTTTTTAATTTCACACACTCTGAAAGGAGTTCTCAATGGACCAGAACGATAAAAACAATAAAAACCGACGGGGCAACCGCAATCTGCTGGGCGCTGTCAAGCTGGTGGCCTGGGCGTTGGTGCTGACGCTGGTGTTCTACTGCACCAGCAGCTACATGGGGTCCGCCGGAAAGCAGGCCTCCAACATCAACATCAAGTACAGCGATTTCATCGCCATGATGGAGAGCAAGCAGGTGGAGGACGTCACCGTGGACCTCTCCGAGGGCCTGCTGTATATCGTCCCCAAGGACGGCTATGTCTACGCCGCTGAGAACGGCACCGCCTACACCAAGTCCACGGATCAGGACGGCAAGGCCGTTTACGCTTTTACCGACGCCGACGGCAAGGAGCATACCGCGGCGCTGAAGCTCTTTACCGTAAAGATGGAGTCTAATGACACTCTGGTGGAGCGGATGCATGAGGCCGGAAAAACAGACTATGACACGAAGTACGAGCCTCAGATGAGCCCGCTCCTTCTGTTCGCCATCAACTTCATCCTGCCCTTTGTCTTTATCATGCTGATGTTCTCCCTCATCATGCGAATCATGTCCAAAAAGGGTATGGGCGGCATGGGTGGGATCGGCGGCGTAGGTAAGGCCAACGCCAAGGTCTATATGGAAAAGCAGACCGGCGTTACCTTTGCCGATGTGGCCGGTCAGGACGAGGCCAAGGAATCCCTGACGGAGATCATCGACTTCCTGCACAATCCCAAGAAATATACCGACATCGGTGCCAAGCTCCCCAAGGGCGCTTTGCTGGTAGGCCCTCCGGGCACCGGCAAAACGCTGCTGGCCAAGGCCGTGGCCGGCGAAGCCAATGTCCCCTTCTTCTCCATCTCCGGCTCCGACTTTGTGGAGATGTTCGTGGGCGTGGGCGCGTCCCGTGTCCGTGACCTCTTTAAGGAGGCCGCCAAGGTAGCCCCCTGTATCGTATTCATCGATGAGATCGACACCATCGGCAAATCCCGTGACTCCGGGCGCTTCGGCGGCAATGATGAGCGGGAGCAGACCCTGAACCAGCTTCTTGCCGAAATGGACGGCTTTGACCCCACCAAGGGCATCATTCTTCTGGCCGCCACCAACCGGCCCGAGGTGCTGGATCAGGCCCTTCTGCGGCCCGGCCGGTTCGACCGCCGCATCATCATTGACCGTCCCAATCTGGCGGGCCGTCTGGCCACCCTTCAGGTCCATACCCGGAACATCAAGCTGGCCGAGGACGTCAACCTGAAGAAAGTAGCGCTGGCCACCGCCGGCTGCGTGGGCGCCGACCTTGCCAACCTTGTGAATGAGGCCGCTCTCCGGGCCGTCCGAAAGGGCCGCAAGCTGGTGATTCAGGAGGACCTGCTGGCCGCTTTCGAGCTGGTCATCGCCGGCACAGAGAAAAAGGGCAGCGTCCTGACGGAATTTGAGAAAAAACTGGTGGCCTACCACGAGGTCGGTCACGCCATGGTGGCCTACAAGCAGAAAAATACGGAGCCTGTTCAGAAGATCACCATTGTCCCCCACACCCAAGGCGCGCTGGGTTACACCCTGCTGATGCCGGAGGAGGATAAGACGGAACTTCGCACCCGGGACGAGCTGATGGCGAAGATCGCTGTGTCCATGGGTGGCCGCGCCGCCGAGGAAGTGGTGATGAACACCATGACCAACGGCGCCTCTCAGGACATTCAGGAGGCCACCGGCGTGGCCCGGAACATGGTTGCCATGTTCGGCATGAGCGACCAGTTCGGCATGATGGCTCTGGCCTCCCGCCGCAGCCAGTATCTGGACGGCGGCTACGGTCTGACTGCGCGCAGGACACCGCCGCCGCTATGGACAAGGCCGTGAAGGATATTCTGGACAAGTGCTATGCCGACGCCGTGAACATCATCCGGGAAAACCGGGAGGACATGGACAAGGTGGTGGCCTATCTGCTGGAGAAGGAGACCATCACCGGCGCGGAGATGGTGGCTATTATCCAGGGCCGGGACCCCTCCACCGTGGAAGACGCCTACGCCTCCACGCTGGCCCATGAGAACGGCTTCCGCCCCTCTCAGCCGGAGGTCATCGAGCCTGCCGCCCGGAAGGTCCACATGATCTCCGAGAAGATCGAGGCTCCTGCCGACGGAGAGACGAACAGTGCGGATAAACCATCCTCTGACGAAACACCGTCTGACGAGAAACCTGAATCTAAACAGGAAAACGACTCCAGATCCGAATAACCACCAAACAGGCGTACCGTCCGGTACGCCTGTTTTTGGAAAAACGAGAGAAAAGAGAGGAAACACCATGATCCGTATTGCCAAAGGAATCCGACCTGCCTGCCGTAGCCGCCGTCTATGAGGCTATTTTAGACCATGAGGACGCCACCGGTCTGCATTACACAGGCTGGAGCGGGGCGCTTACCCCACCGCCGAAACCGCCCGGAGCATTTTCAACGCCGGGACCCTGTATGTAGGCGTAGATGAGGATGGCGCGATCTGGGGCAGCATGAATCTCAACGGCGTCCAGCTGCCGGAATACAAAAACGGCGGCTGGTCCATCCCCGCCGAGGACGATCAGGTCGCCGTTATCCACACCCTGACCATCCATCCTGACCGGGCGGGGCAGGGCTTGGCCCGGCAAATGGTGGCCTTTGCCGAGGACACCGCCCGCAGTCAGGGCAAGACCGTCATGCGGTTCGACACTGGCGTGAGCAACGCCGTTTCCAACCACCTCTACCCCGCCATCGGTTACCGCTTCGCCGGGACGGTGGACACCTTCTTCATGGGCTACGTCCACTGCCCCCTGAATCTCTACGAAAAAAAGCTGTAAAACCCCTGTGTAAACCAACGGTTTACAAATTTCGCCGGGAAGTTGGTGGCGATTTTGCCCGCTTTCGGCGATACTGTTCCCACGAAAGGATGTGACGCGTATGACCACAGGCCAGCGGATCGCCCTGAAGCGAAAAGAGGCCGGATTGTCCCAAGAGACACTGGGCGCGGAGCTGGGCGTTTCCCGGCAGTCCATTTACAAGTGGGAATCAGATACTGCCTTACCGGAGATCGACAAGCTGGTGGCCCTCAGCCGCCGGTTCGGTGTGACCGTAGGCTGGCTGTTAGGAGTGGAGGAAGCGCCGGAGACGGCCTCTGCCCCGGACAGCGGCGAATTGACGGACGCCCAGTTGAAAATGGTGGAGGAGATCACGGAGCGGTATCTCGCCGCCCAAACCGCCCCGAAGCCCCGGAAAAAATGGCCCTATGTGCTGGCAGCGCTGGCGGTATTGTGTGCCGCCTACAATATCTATGATTCCATTCGGACAATCGGCCGGCAATTCGATGGCGTTTACAACCGGATCAACCAGATGGAGTGCAGTATGTCCAATCAGGTATACAGTATCTCCGGTCAGGTGGAGGAGATCCTCAAACAGCAGAACGCTTTGACAGCAGACTATGGAACGGAGCTGGTATCCGCCGATCTGTCCAAAAACGCCGTGACCTTCTCCGTCTACGCCGTCCCCAAAACATACGTGGAGGGTATGCGCGTTGAATTTTCAGTGGACAACGGCCACAACTCCAACAGCAAAACCGTCCTGTCCGAGCCGGATCAGAATGGGCAGCCGGTCAGCGAGAAATTCTCGGCGGAGCTGACCTGCGAACTGACGGATGACATCGCCATCACCGCGGTATTCGTCATGCCGGACGGCACCCGGCAGACCCAGCCCCTGCAAACGTATTCCGGTCTGTATTCCGGCTCCCTGCCGGACGTTGCCAGTCTTGTGGATGCGGATCTCCAAGGCCGGGCGCAGATTGAAAACGGCAAGCTGACCCTGCCGGACGCCATGGAGTATGCCCTGACGCTCAATACAAAGCTGGACAATATTCTGATCCCCCGGGCGGAGGCCGTTTCCATTCGGGTAGGCCTGTTCAAAAACCAGCATCTGATCGCCTGGGCGCGGCCCATCAGCGCCGATGAGCAGACCAGCTACCGAGGCTATGACAACGCCACCTTCTATCGGCTGGAGCCTCTCTCCTTCCCCTTTGCCGCCGGGGATATTCTGGAATCAGCGGCTGTTCTCACCGATGAGTACGGCCGGGAGGTCATCTGCCCTGATTGGTTTCCCCTGACGCTGGACAGCGACGGCCAGACCCTCATATTCCCCGGCAGCACCGGGTCGGATACCGTTGACGCTTACAGCATCGATACGGACATTTCCCACTGGACATTCTAATAAGCCAAAAGCCAGCCCGTAGGGGCTGGCTTTGAGGCTGTCGATAAAGTGATAAATTTTCCGCGACGGTAAGGAAGGGTGTGCGCGGGAAACCCAAGAAGGGTGTCCCGCGCCATTAAAATCCTAAGTTTTCAGAACTTTTATGAAGTTCTGAAAACTTGCTCAGCGGGGAGAAAAGACTTTCGATACGCTGAAAGCCAGCCTTTACGGGCTGGCTTTTTGATTTCTCCCTTCCACGGTGAGAAAGATTTTCGCAGCTTTTTCATCAGTTTTCAGGGCACTCAGAGCCTCTCCCCATACGCAGAGAACAGCCGCCGCGGAGTTTCCGCAGCGGCTGTTCTGTGATTCAGTTCTCTGTGCTGCCCAGATTACGGTGCAGAAGCTGATGGGTCTTGCCCTTCAGCAGGCCCTCGTACAGAGCAAGGACCATGGGATTCTCGTTGGACTTTTTGATCTGCATATTGACGTCGGTATCATACAGTCCCTTGGCGCGGGCCTTCCGGGTCCGGGGACCGGCGCCGACCGGCTGGCCGCCGCCCATGATACAGCCACGGCGGCAGGCCATGACCTCCACGAAGTCATAGCTGACCTCGCCGCTCTGGATACGCTTGATGAGCTTGTCGGCATTGCCCAGACCGTTGACCACCGCGGCGCGGATCTCCTTGCCCATGTAGTCAAAGGTCAGTTCCTTCAAGCCGTCATCGCCCCGGACGCCGCTGGTGCGGATACGATCCATTTCCACCCGGCTGTGGCCGGTCTGAAGGCGGCGGAGCACCGCCTCCGTCACGCCGCCGGTAACGCCAAAGATAACGCCGCCGCCGGAACCGATGCCAAAGGGCATATCGGTGGACTCGCCGTCGATATTCTCAAAGCGGATACCGGACTTGCGGATCATGGAGGCCACCTCGGTGGTGGTCAGCACATAGTCCACGTCCTGTCGGCCATTGGTCATGGACTCAGGGCGGAGGATCTCCTCCTTCTTGGCGGTGCAGGGCATGATGGACACCGACACCAACTTCTTGCCCTGATTGATCTCAGGATTGCGGTAGTATTCCCGGATCACCGCGCCGAACATCTGCTGGGGAGAGCGGCAGGTGGAAATATTGTCCGCCAGCTCCGGATACCGGGTCTCGCAGAACTTGACCCAGGCAGGGCAGCAGGAGGTGAACAGGGGACCCTTGGCGCCGCTGGAGATCCGCTCCAGCAGCTCCTCCGCCTCCTCGATCACGGTGAGGTCCGCGCCGTAGGTAGTGTCATAGACCTCATGGAAGCCCAGTCGGTGCAGGGCATTGACCAGCTTGCCCATGACGTTTTCGCCCTTGGGGATGCCGAACTTGTCGCCCAGCGCCACACGGACCGCCGGAGCCACCTGCGCCACCACAATGGTGTTGGGATCCGCCAGCGCGTCCCAGACCTCATCGATGTTGGTCTTGATGCTGATCGCGCCGGTGGGACACACCACCCGGCACTGGCCGCAGTTGACGCAGTTGGTCTGAGCGATGGTCTTGTTGAAGGCCGGGGTCACCAGCGTGCTGGTGCCGCGGTAGGCAAAGTCGATGGCGTTCACGGACTGGACATTGTCGCACATACGGACGCAGTCGCCGCAGAGGATGCACTTATTGGGGTTGCGGACGATGGCGGGAGAGCTTTCGTCGATGGGGTACTTGGCCTCCCGGTTCTTGAAGCGGATCCGGTCCACGCCCATGCGGTGAGCCAGCTCCAGCAGATGACACTCGCCGCTTTTCACGCAGGTGGTGCAGTCCCGGTCATGGGCTGCCAGCAGCAGCTCCAGGATCGTCCGGCGGTAGCGCATGAGCCGGGGGGTATTGGTGTAGATCACCATGCCGTCCCGGGGCGGCTCCGCACAGGAGGCAAAGGTCTTGCCCCGGTCATCCTCTACGGTGCACAGACGGCAGGCACCGTAAATGGACAGTTCGGAATGGTAACAAAGGGTCGGTATATCGATCTCCGCATTGCGGATCACGGTCAGAACATTGGGTTCGTTGGTAAATTCCACCCGCTGACCGTCAATGGTCATAAATCCCATAGCAGCATCCTCCTTACTTCTCTACGGTGATCGCGCCGAAGGCACACTGCTCCACGCAGCTTCCGCAGCGGATGCAGGCGTCCTGATCAATGGTGTACGGCGACTTCAGCGTGCCGTGAATGGCCGACGCCGGGCAGTTCCGGGCGCACTTGGAGCAGCCCTTGCACTTGGCGGGGTCGATGCTGTACACCCGAAGCTTGGAGCAGACGCCGGCGGGACAGCGGCGGTCCCGAATGTGGGCCACATACTCGTCCCGGAAGGCGTTGAGGGTGCTGATGACCGGCTTGGGCGCGCTCTTGCCCAGGCCGCACAGGGCGGTATTCTCGATCATATCCGCCAGATCCCGGAGGGTATCCAGATCCTCCATGGTGCCCTGACCGGCCACAATGCGCTCCAGGATCTCCAGCATCCGCTGAGTGCCCTCCCGGCAGGGAACGCACTTGCCGCAGCTTTCACGCTGAGTGAAGCTCATGAAGAACCGGGCCACCTCCACCATGCAGGTGTCCTCATCCATGACCACCATGCCGCCGGAGCCGATCATGGCGCCGATCTTGGTGAGGGAGTCAAAGTCCATGTGGCGGTCCAGATCCTTTTCGGACAGGCAGCCGCCGGAGGGGCCGCCGATCTGGACGGCCTTGAACTTCTTTCCGTTGGGGATGCCGCCGCCTACGTCAAACACGATGTCCCGCAGAGGCGTGCCCATGGGGACCTCGATCAGACCGGTGTTGCACACGTTGCCGGTAAGGGCGAACGCCTTGGTGCCGGGGCTTTCCGGCGTACCGATCCCCCGGTACCACTCCGCGCCGCGCTGAATGATCATGGGCACGTTGGCGTAGGTCTCCACGTTGTTGAGGACCGTGGGCTTCTCCCACAGGCCGTGCTCCACGGTGCGGGGCGGCTTGACCCGGGGCATCCCCCGCTTGCCCTCGATGGAGGCAGTGAGAGCGGAACCCTCGCCGCAGACAAAGGCGCCGGCGCCCCGGTTGATATGCAGACGGAAGCAGAAGTCCGTACCCAGAATGTTGTCACCCAGGAATCCGGCTTCCTCCGCCTGCGCAATGGCCAGCTTCAGGCGTTCAATGGCCAGAGGATACTCTGCACGGACATAGATATAGCCCTCCTGCGCGCCTACGGCATAGGCCGCGATCAGCATGCCCTCGATCATCCGATGGGGATCGCCCTCCATGATGCTGCGGTCCATAAACGCGCCGGGGTCGCCCTCATCGCCGTTGCAGACCACATAGCGGACGGTTTCCTTCTGGGCAGCCACCTGGCTCCATTTTTTGCCGGCGGGGAAGCCCGCGCCGCCGCGGCCCCGGAGCTTGGAGTCGGTAATAGCCTGAATGACAGCCTTGGGCGTCATTTCAAAGAGGGCTTTTTCAAGGCCCTCGTAAGCGCCGGCGGCAATGGCCGCCTCAATGCGCTCCGCGTCGATATGGCCGCAGTTCTTCAGCACCAGGCGGGTCTGCTTGGCGTAGAAGGGGATCTCCTCCTCAGAGGGATAGACCTTGTTATCCTGACGGAACATCAGCCGCTCCACCGGCTGACCCCGGAGGACCGTTTTTTCAAAGATCTCGCCGCAGTCGCTCTCCTGCACCTTTAAGTAGAGATAGCCGTAAGGCTCGATCCGCATCAGGGGGCCCATTTCGCAGAAGCCGTGGCAGCCGCTTTTGTGGACGCCGATATGGGCGATCTCCGGGCCGATCTCCACCTGAACGTTTTCATGCTCCGCAGCCAACTCCTTCATGTGCTCATAGAGCTTGGCGGAGCCGCCGGCCAGACAGCCCGTGCCGCCGCAGATCAGCACCCGGCACTTTTCCTGCTTGGTCTCAGCCTGGCATTCCGCCCGGACCTGCTTGAGCTGGAACCGGTTTTCAATTCTGATCATCGTTCCGCCCCTCCTCTTCCTTGGCCCGAAGCTCCTTGAGCAGCTCCGCCGCCTTTTCCGGCGTCATTTTGGGATGGACCTGCTCGTTGACCATCATGGCCGGGGCCAGACCGCAGGCGCCCAGGCAGGACACCACTTCCACCGTGAACATCAGGTCATCGGTGGTCTGCTTGGTCTCACTGAGTCCCAGTTCCTGACGCAGGTACTGCAGCACCGGCGTGGATTTGCGGACATGGCAGGCCGTTCGCCTGCTCCACCGGCATCGGCGGTCCTTCCGCTTCCATCGCTATGGAGGAGCTCCACAAGTGCGGTGCCGACACGTTCATCCGCACCGGCACCTGCGGCGGTATCGATCTGAACGTGCAGTCCGGCGACGTTGTGGTAGCCACCGGCGCCATCCGCTATGAGCACACCAGCCGGGAGTACGCCCCCATCGAGTTCCCCGCGGTGGCGGACTGGGAGATCACCAACGCATTGGTAGACGCTACCAAGGCGATGGGTTATCCCCTCCACATCGGCGTGGTCCAGTGCAAGGACAGCTTTTACGGCCAGCACGACCCCGCTGCCTCGCCCGTGTACTACGAGCTGCAGCAGAAGTGGGAATCCTGGAAGCGGCTGGGCGTCAAGGCCAGTGAGATGGAGTCCGCCGCCCTGTTCGTGGTGGCGGCGGCTCTGGGCTGCCGGTGCGGCTCCTGCTTCCATGTGGTGTGGAACCAGGAACGGGAGGCCGCCGGCCTGGACCAGAAGATGAGTGAGGACACGGTCAACGAGCGGCTGCAAAAGGTCATTCGCACCAGCGTAAAGGTGCTCCTCTATGTGCTGACGGTCATCATCACTGCGGAAGCACTGGGCATCAACACCTCCTCCCTGACGGCGCTGCTGTCCGTCCTGACCCTTGGCATCACCCTTGCGGCGGAGGACATTTTAGGCAACGTGGCTGGGGGACTGGTGATCCTCTCCTCCCACCCCTTCGCTCTGGGGGACTTCATCGAAGCCGGCGGCACCTCCGGTACTGTCCGCGAAATCGGTCTGAACCACACGAAGCTGGAGACCGCCAACGGTCAGATGATCCTGATGCCCAACAAGGACCTCTCCTCCTCCAAGATCATCAATTATACCGTTCTGGGCCGACGCCGGATCGTCCGGACCGTCACTGCCTCCTATGACGCGCCCACGGAAACCGTCATGACCGCTTGTATGGAGGCCGTGGAAGCCACCGCCAACATCCTGCCGGACCCGGCCCCGGCGGTGCATCTTACCGACTACGGCGCAAGCTCCATCGAATACACCATTTACTGCTGGTGCACCGTGGAGAACTACTGGCCCGCCTACCACTCCATCAATGAGAAGCTGCGGGACACCTTCGCCAAGCACAATGTTGAAATGACCTACGATCACCTCAACGTCCACATACTTGACAAATAAAATCGCAACTATCAAAAAAAGCGTTGGGAACATAAGGCAACCCCGCATAAGGGCAACATTTAAAAGAGTCGTTTAGAGCAAGGCAAAAGCGCAAGCGACGCACCAGATTTGGTGCGCCGCTTGTGCTTTTATTTAGAAGAAGCAACCGATATGTGTATTTCTGAAAATTATGTCAAATATCAGCGCTCGTACCGGGTCCAGTCGGGATCCTTGGTCAATCTGGTCCAGGTCTCATAGTTGCCGGCCTTGTGCTCAAAGTCGTGAGAATTGGTGGCCTCCTGAACCGCCAGATAGAACCAGTCGCCGGGGTTGCAGTCCGGCCAGACGTTCATGCCGGGCAGCAGGTCGCTTTCATCCTCAGGAATGCGGTTCAGCACCCGGTTGATCATGGTCATGGCCTGCGCGCGGGTGATGTAGGTGTCGGGACGGAAGGTGCCGTCCTCGAAGCCCTTGATCCAGCCCAGCTCCGCGGCCCGCTCGATATACTTCTCAGCCCAGTGGCCCTTGATATCCGTGAAGCTCTGCGTGCCGTTGCTCTTGCCGGTGTCGAACCGGGCGCAGATGGCGGCGAACTGAGCACGGGTGATGGGCGCCTTGGGATCGAAGGTCGTGGCGCTGCGGCCCTGCACGATGCCCAGACCGGTCATGGTGGAGATGGCGGTGTTGGCCCAGTAATCGTCCGGCACGTCGGTGTAGGTGTTGCTGGTCAACAAATTGTCGTCCCGCACCTCGTCCGTCAGCAGGCGGAAGAAGATGGTGGTGGTCTCCGCACGGGAAATCAGGCCGTAGGGGTGGACATTGCCGTCGCTGTAGCCCTGAACGTAGGCAAAGTGATCCTCATCGTTCAGCATGCCGGGAGTTTCGGAGGAAGACCAACGGGCGTACAGGGTCACCACAGTTCTGTTGACCTTCACATCATCGGTCACCTTGTCGGTGAGACGGGTATCGTAATACCAGCCCTCGAAACGGTAGCCGCTGCGGGTGGGGGTAGGCAGATCCTCGTAGTCCTTGACCCAGCTGCGGGACTTGGTCTCGGAGGAAATGACCTTGCCGCCGTTGGTGACATATTTCAGGGTGTAATCGTCGTCCTTGTCGTTATCGGAATCGCTGCCGGTGTACTTCCAGTTTGCGGTCACTTCCACCGCCTTGGCAGGCATCTTAAAGGTGGTGTCCGCCCTCGAAGCGTCGGCAAATGTCACGCCGGAGCTGGTCGTCCAGCCGATGAAGGTGTAGTTGCTGCGGCTGCCGGCATGAATCGTAACGGTTTTGTCCGCTTCATAGAAACCCGCGCCGGAATTCGTGGCGGTGCTGTTCTTAACCGTCACCTGATAGGTGTCGGGTGCGTTCACATGCTCCACTTCGATTGCTGCGGGGTTGTCATGTGCGGCGGCTTTCCAGCTGCTGCCGTCCCAGTAAATGACCCAGCGCAGCGTCTCGGGCATACCGTCCTTCACGGTGTGCTTACCATGTTGCTGCTGAACAGGTTCACAAAGCTGCTGGTGGGCGCCTCCACCTCATAGCCGATATGGCCATTCCAGTTAGTTTCTTCGCCCAGTCTCCAGTTCTCCGGCAGGCCCAGCTTGACGGCATACGTTTCAGAACCGTGGTTGTTCTTCTTCGTCACGCAGGTAACCCGAACGTCCTTTTCAAGTCCGTCCAGCGCCGTCTTCACATCGTCATCAGTAGGCTTCGGCGTGCACGTGGTCATAATCAGGGCAGGCTCACCCTTCAAGTACCAGTTCCAGCCGTCCGCGCCCTTCTTCCACTCCATGTTGAACGTATTGCGGTTGCTCTGGTTCCCGCTGTCATAGGTATGGGCCGCTCCACCGGGCTTGTACTGATCCGCATAAGCCTTCTGGTCCGTGATGGTCACGGTTGCGGTTTTGTCCGTGCACACAACCATATAGGGTTTCGTCGTAACGGTGGCCTTGTCGTAGCCGTTGAGGGCAATCGCCTGCCGGTTATGGCTGTCCACGGTTTCGCAATCCACATACAGTTTAGCGTTTTCAACGGCAGTTTCCAGCATGTCCGCATCGGGAGCCTTTTCGCAGGTAACAGGAATCACAATAGGAGCCCGATCGTTCTCAGCCAGTACGATCCAGGACTTGCTGGCGCGGTTATAATACCACACGATTTCCCGGGTCGTCTTCGTACCGGCAACAATCTCGTGTTCGCCATCTTCTCCCTGATAATCTCTATTAGCCTGATCCACATACTTGGTGTAGTCCACCGTCATGGTGCAGGTGTACGGATAGGCAGTCTTGGTATTTTCCTCCTCATTGTCTACAACATCGCCCAGTGTGTAGCCATCGGGCACAAGGCTCAGATTTCTGAATCCGTAAATGTGGTCATTAGTAACCCTTTCGCATTGCAGAACAACCGCAAAATCTGTGATACCTGTAGCGTTTTCATAGACGTTGCCCTCAGAATCTACATATTTACCTCTGTAGAGGTTATCTGCGTCGGGCTTTTCGGGAACAGTACCGGGGGTCGGCTCAACATGGGTAATATCGATGACAACAGGGAGAGCCTCGGAGTCATACGACCACTTCTTGTTTCCTCTGCTGTAGAAAGTAAACGTTTTCTCTGCGTCCTGATTCTCAGCCAGATAATGTGTACCATAATTGCTGGACAACACAGAATTATAGGCGTCAAGATACGCCCGCGTATTAAAGGTCATTACGCACATCCAGGGAAATTCATCAATCGGGAACAGGGCGTTTGCCCCATCATTATTGATAATATCACCGAAAGAGTATCCTTCTGTCACAGAACTGTCATCAAAATCAGCCGA
>VOFI01000680.1_pt1 | contig 24001 bp, 23 predicted proteins | sample 5384131 | NCBI WGS metagenome assembly VOFI01 (sample SAMN12384728, study PRJNA508395) | human gut metagenome | isolation source: healthy gut H | host: Homo sapiens | reverse complement strand
GTCAGGGCAGCTGACCGGCAGCACCGGGGCGCTGTACTTTTCCGACAGCTGTTTTGCCATTGCCTTTGCCTCTGCGGTGTGCGGATCCATACAGTTGAGCAGGACGGCAAAGGGCTTACCCAGCTCCTGCAATTCTGTAATCACACGCTCCTCGCATTCGGCGTATTCGGCACGGGGCAGATCTGTGATGCTGCCGTCTGTCGTGACGACTAGACCGATGGTGGAATGCTCTGCGATGACCTTTCGTGTTCCCACCTCTGCCGCCATATTAAACGGAACTTCCTGGTCGAACCAGGGCGTATGTACCATTCTTGGCTGTTCATTTTCGATATAGCCCAGGGCGCTGGGGATGATGTAGCCCACACAGTCGATCATGCGAATCCGCATTCGGGCATTGTCTCCCAGCGTCAGTTCCACAGCATCTTCCGGGATGAACTTCGGCTCTGTGGTCATGATCGTTCTGCCGGCGGCGGATTGGGGCAGCTCATCCGTGGCACGTTCTTTCCACGCCTCGTTCTGGATGTTGGGGATGACCAGCTGTTCCATGAACCGTTGCCACGCACTTCCAGCCGCCGTGGGCTGACTGCCCCGGATCATAGTCCGGCAGGACATAGTCCAGTTCAACGCTTTGTTCCTGCATCTCGTCCAGAATCACTTCTGTAACGGGAAGCATTTCCCGATTGATTTTCAGATCCATATGGAACTCCTCCTTTTTTGCCGTCCAGCGGCGCTGGTTTAGGCAGCACCAGTGGGGTTCTGCCTTTGCCTAATCCTATGCAGACAAGCGGCTTAGTAGAACAACTTATGGTGTGTTTCTGTTTATAATGCCTATCAAATCCCTATGAATCATCCGTATTCCTTGTGCAATCCTACAAAACCGCCGGATTCCTATTGACAAATTACTAGTTTTGCAGTATGATATGTAACATACTAAACATATCAATTCAGTATGAATTATCTGATATCAAGGAATTGACCGGATCAGCGCTGAATGGGAAAGAGGGAAACCATATGAAGATCAAAAAGTGCATCGGTCTGCTGCTGGCGGCAGTTTTGACGGGTGGGATGCTGAGCGGCTGCGGAAACAGCAATACCGTCAGCATCGTCAATGTTTCCTATGACCCCACCAGAGAGCTGTATACCGAATATAATACGATTTTTGCAGAGCATTGGAAAGAACAGACCGGACAGGATGTAGAAGTGATACAGTCCCACGGCGGTTCGGGCAAGCAGGCGCTGGAAGTGGCAAACGGTCTGGAGGCAGATGTGGTGACACTGGCGCTGGAATATGACATCGACTCCATCGAAAAAGCCGGACTCATCGAGGACGGCTGGGTGGACAAGTTCCCGGATGACAGCGCACCGTATACCTCAACCATTGTCTTTCTGGTGCGAAAGGGCAACCCGAAAAACATCCGGGACTGGGATGACCTTGTTCGGGATGATGTGGATGTTATCACACCGAACCCCAAAACATCCGGCGGCGCAAGATGGAACTACCTGGCTGCCTGGGCGTATGCCGACCGGAAATACGGCGGCGATGAACAGCAGACGGAGGCATTTATCAAAAAGCTCTACCAGAATGTACTGGTGCTGGATTCCGGCGCACGTGGCGCAACGACAACTTTGTCGAAAACGGACAGGGTGATGTGCTGGTGGCGTGGGAGAATGAGGCGTATCTCTCCATGCGGGATGACCCGGATGAATATGAGATCGTGAACCCCAGCATCAGTATCCTGGCACAGCCGTCTGTGGCAGTAGTGGACGATGTGGTGGAATATCGTGGCACACGGGACGTGGCTACCGAGTATTTGCAGTATCTCTACTCAGATGATGCCCAGCGCATCGCCGGGGATAACTATTATCGTCCGACCAATCCGGAGATATTGAAAGAATATGCAGATGTTTTTGATCTGGACATTGATCTGGTCAGCATCCAGGATTTCGGCGGCTGGATGCGGCGCAGGAAAAACATTTTTCCGACGGCGGCATCTTCGATCAGATCTATGAAAAATAAGGAGCAGGTATGAGAAAGAAAAGCAAACGGGTGATTCCCGGATTTGGATTGTCCCTGGGCGTGACGATCTCCATATTAAGTATTGTCGTGCTGATTCCGCTGGCATCGCTGGTGATATATACGGCAAAGCTCAGCCCGGCTGAGTTCTGGGAGACTATCACAAGACCACGTGTGCTGGCAAAAAGCTTTCGGGTCAGCCTGCTGACCGCATTTGTGGCATCTGCCATCAATGCAGTTATGGGCGTGATATTGGCGTGGGTGCTGGTGCGGTACCGCTTTCCGCTGAAACAGCTGCTGAACGGCATGATCGAGCTGCCCTTTGCACTGCCCACGGCGGTTGCCGGCATTGCGCTGACATCGCTTACCGCAGATACAGGCCTTGTCGGAAAATGGTTCGCACGCTTTGGCATTTCCATCGCATACACCAGAGCAGGCATTACCGTAGCGCTGATCTTTGTGGGAATTCCCTTTGTGGTGCGTGCCGTGCAGCCGGTTCTGGAAAAGCTGGATCCGACTTATGAAGAGGCTGCCGGTGTTATGGGTGCCAGCCGGGTACGGATCTTCTGGAAGGTGATATTTCCGGAAATCCTGCCGTCGGCGCTGACTGGTTTCGGACTGGCGTTCGGCAGATGTCTCGGAGAGTATGGCAGCGTGGTATTCATTGCTGGCAATCAGCCATACGAAACGGAGATCACACCGCTTATCATTATGTCAAAATTGCAGGAATACGACTACACCAGTGCCACATCCATTGCGCTTGTTATGCTGGCGGCGGCGTTCCTGATCTTGTTCCTCACCAATCTGGTGCAGGCGAGAAGTGCAAAGATTCTGAAAGGAGGTCAGTGAGATGCACGAAGAAACCGTTGGTTCCAAAATCGTCAAATGGGTGCTGATCGGCGTCAGTGTCTTGTTTCTGGTGCTGATGCTGCTTTTGCCGCTGCTGACCGTAATTTCAGAGGCACTCCGGGACGGCTGGAAAACCTATCAGGCAGCTGTCACCGATAAATATACGGTAAAGGCTGTTCTGCTGACCCTGGAGGCAACAGCAATTGCAGTTGGTTTCAATACCATATTCGGTATTTTTTGCGGCGTTGGCTGTGACGAAGTTCCATTTCCGTGGAAAGAAACTTCTCACCACGCTGATCGACGTGCCGGTCACCATTTCGCCGGTCATTGCCGGTCTGATCTTTCTGCTGACGTTCGGCAGACAGAGCGTGATCTATCCGCTTCTCCACGACCTGGGAATCCGGGTGGTGTTTGCTGTGCCAGGCATTATTCTTGCTACGTTATTCGTTACGTTTCCATTTGTCTCCCGGGAACTGATTCCGGTGCTGGAATCCCAGGGGACAGATGAGGAAGAGGCTGCTGCGCTGATGGGTGCAAACGCCTGGACGATTTTCCGAAAGGTGACCTTTCCCCATATCCGCTGGGCGCTGCTCTACGGCGTGGTGTTGTGTGCGGCGAGAGCCATGGGAGAATTCGGTGCGGTATCCGTTTTGTCCGGTCACCTTCGTGGCAGAACCAACACACTGCCGCTGCACGTTGAGATCTTGTTCAATGAATTCCAGTATGTACCGGCGTTTGCCGTTTCATCCATTCTGGTCATGATGGCAATTGTGATCCTGGTGATCCGGGGTCTCATTGAACACCGAGGAAAGAGGGACATCTGATGTATGTAGAACTGAACCATATTCAAAAGCGTTTCGGCAATTACCAGGCGTCCGATGATGTCAGCTTTGGCATTGAAAAGGGAAAGCTGATCGGTCTCCTGGGTCCCAGCGGAAGCGGCAAGACAACCATCCTGCGGATGATCGCTGGTCTGGAACATCCGGACAGCGGCGAGATCAAGATCGACGGGAAAGTGGTCAACGATATCCCGGCAAGCAAGCGTGGCATCGGCTTTGTGTTCCAGAATTACGCATTGTTCCGGTATGACAACATTGCCTTTGGCTTGAAGGTCCAGAAAGCCGACCGCAAAACCATTCACAGCCGTGTTATGGAACTGGTTGATCTGATCGGTCTGCGTGGACTGGAACGACGTTATCCCAGTCAGCTTTCCGGCGGTCAGCGTCAGCGTGTGGCATTTGCCAGAGCGCTTGCACCGAATCCGCAGCTGCTCCTGCTGGACGAGCCGTTTGCCGCCATTGATGCAAAGGTGCGGCAGGAACTGCGAACCTGGCTGAAAGAGATGATTAGCAAGCTGGGTGTCACCAGTATTTTCGTTACCCATGACCAGGACGAGGCAATCGAGGTAGCGGACGAGATCATCATTACCAATCGTGGCAGAATCGAACAGGTGGGAACGCCCATCGAGATCTACCGTCATCCCCAGACTTCGTTTACGGCAACTTTCTTCGGACATACTTCCGTGCTGGCAGACTATCAAAGTATCACACCTTCCAACATATGGACGGCGTGGAAAGGCAATCGTCCGCCCGGAATTTCTCAAGATCACCAAGAAAAAACGAGGTGCAGAAATACGGCAGTTCTGCATCCCAGGGCGTGGTGGAGCGTACTTCGTTCCGTGGCGACTGGATCGAACTGGAAGTTCGTGTAAACGACGATCTGTTGATTGCCAAGCGTGATCTGGAAGAGGAAAGCGTTTCGGTGGGAGAAACCGTGGACGTATTCCTGTATCGTCTGTTTGTGATCGTGGGAGAGAAATGTTATCTGTTGGAGAACCAGTCTCTCCAGGACGATTCTGTATTTATTTGATTTTCGTTGTCAATACGTGATTCGATATTATTATGAAAAAAGGAGTTATGCGTTATGTCTAAGATTTATCAAGGTGCGGTGGAACTCATCGGCAATACCCCGCTGGTAGAAGTCATCAATCTGGAAAAGGAACAGGAACTGAAAGCACGTGTGCTGGTCAAGCTGGAATATCTGAATCCGGCAGGCAGTGTCAAGGATCGTATTGCAAAAGCCATGCTGGAAGACGCAGAGAAGAGCGGAAAGCTGCATGAGGGTTCTGTGATTATCGAGCCGACTTCCGGGAATACTGGTATCGGACTGGCAGCGATTGCCGCATCCAAGGGCTATCGTGTGATCTTGACCATGCCGGAGACCATGAGCGTGGAGCGCCGCAACATTCTGAAAGCGTACGGTGCAGAGATTGTCCTGACACAGGGCGTGAAAGGCATGAAGGGTGCCATCGAGCGTGCCAAGGAACTGGCGGAAGAGATTCCCGGTGGCTTTATTCCGGGACAGTTTGAAAACCCGGCAAACCCGGAGGCACACCGAAGAACGACTGGTCCGGAGATCTGGCAGGACACAGACGGTGAAGTAGATTTCTTCGTGGCTGGCGTTGGCACAGGCGGTACGATCAGCGGCACTGGCGAATATCTGAAGTCTCAGAAACCGGATGTAAAGATTGTTGCCGTAGAACCGGCAGATTCTCCGGTGCTTGCCGGCGGAAAGCCCGGCCCGCACAAGATCCAGGGCATTGGCGCAGGCTTTGTGCCGCAGACACTGAACACGAAAATTTATGATGACATTTTTGAGGTCAAGAACGATGATGCCTTTGCCGCAGCAAAGCTGATCGCCAAGCATGAGGGTATCCTGGTCGGCATTTCTTCCGGTGCGGCACTGCACGCAGCGCTGGAACTGGCGAAGAAACCGGAAAACGCAGGAAAGACCATTGTTGCACTGCTGCCGGACAGCGGCGACCGGTATTATTCTACCACATTGTTCTCGGATTAAATCCTTTTATTCACAGGCTTTTGTGAATAAAAGTTATAGCCAGACTCTGACCAGGAGGAGGAGTATCATTGAAAATTTCAACCAAAGTCGAATGCGGCATCATTGCACTGATCGACATTGCCATTCACTCTGAAAACGGAGAGGCGGTGGCTGTCAGCAGCATTTCCAAGCGGCAGAATATCTCTGTCAAATACCTGGAGCAGATCCTGGTGGCGCTGCGGCAGACACATCTAGTGCGATTCCGCAGGATGAGGCATTTATGTACTATATCTGACCGGTGCTGCTGTAAGCAGTATCTGACAGCGGACAAAACTCCCGGCGGCGGAGTAGGAATATCGGCTGCGTTTTTCTTTCAATCAGACGGCATCCAATCAGATTTTGGATGAACCGTCTGATTTTTACCGCAAAATCAGTGAATATTTCATTTTGAAGAAAATGAAACAATGAACAATATGACGAAAATGAAAAAGTCGAATAAATCATATAAAACCTATTGACTTACTAGTGAAAAGGTGATATAATAAGCTCATGACAAGGGAACAGAAGAAAAATGTTCCGAAGAACGAGAGGAGCGTGGGTGAGCGCATGAAGTTTAATACGGCATTGTTGCATCAGAATTTTGATGGAGAAAAGAGTACAGGTTCTACCATCATGCCGATTTATCAGGTCAGCGCATTCGCACATGAGACGGCAGAAAAACTGGAAAAAAGTTTTTCATAATCAAGCGCCGGGATTTGCATATACCAGAATCAGCAACCCGACAGTAGATGCTTTTGAAAAGCGAGTGGCGGCAATGGAACAGGGAATCGGCGCAGTGAGCTGTTCCTCCGGCATGACGGCAGTCACCATGGCGCTGTTGAACATTCTCCACGCCGGAGACGAAGTGATCGCCGGTTCGGGACTGTTCGGCGGAACTATCGACCTGTTTTCAGATCTGAAAGCTTTCGGCATCACCACACGCTTTGCAGAGTCGGTAACGGTCGAAGAGATCGAACCGCTCATCAATGAAAACACCAAGGTGGTTTTCACAGAGCTGATCGGCAATCCGAAACTGGATGTGGTGGATCTGAAAGCGGTCTCTGAACTGGTTCATGCACACGGCATTCCGCTGATTATCGACAGCACCACCGCAACGCCGTACCTCATCCATCCGTTTGCATACGGCGCAGATGTGGTCGTGCATTCCTCGTCAAAGTACATTAACGGCGGCGGCAATGCCATCAGCGGCGTGATCGTGGACAGCGGAAACTTCCACTGGGATATGAGCCGGTATGACGGATTTGAACCGTATGCCAAGTACGGCAAGTTTGCTTATCTGGCAAAGCTCCGGAATGCCATCTGGCGAAATGTAGGCGGATGTTTGTCTCCGATGAATGCGTTCCTCAACTCCGTGGGACTGGAAACCTTGGGACTGCGTATGGAGCGGCTGTGTGACAACGCATTGCAGCTGGCAAAGTTCCTGGACAGCGTGGACGGCGTGGAAGTCAACTACCCGGCGCTGGAAAAGAGTCCCTATTATCCGCTGGTGCAGAAACAGTTCGGCGGCAAGGGGCGGTGCAATCTTGACGCTCCGTGCCGGGAGCAAGGAAAAGGCATTCTGTCTAATTAACCATTTGCAGTATGCCACCAATGCGACAAACATCGGCGATGTGCGGACGCTGGTCATCCATCCGGCAAGCACCATTTACGCACACAGCAATGAAAAACAGAAACAAAGTGCCGGCGTGTATGAGGATTCCATCCGCATCAGCGTAGGCATTGAAGATATTGAAGACCTGATCGAGGACTTCGGACAGGCAATCACGAAGATGCAGGAGGAATGTTAAATGGCAGTTGATTATGCGACCCCTAAAAAAGGGCGGATTCATGCGGCAGAAACAAAAGAATAACTTTTCCCTCCGGCTTCGTGTGGTCGGCGGCAATCTTACCGCAAAGCAGCTGGCGAAGATCGCAGAGGTTGCGGAAAAGTTCGGTGACGGACACGTACATCTGACTTCCCGGCAGAGCGTAGAGATCCCGTTTGTGAAACTGGATCAGATCGAAGAGGTCAAGGCAACGCTGGCTGAGGGAGATGTAGAACCGGGTGTCTGCGGACCGAGAGTTCGTACCATTACTGCCTGCCAGGGCGAGGCGATTTGCCCCAGCGGCTGTATTGATACTTATGCGCTGGCAAAGGAACTGGATGAGCGGTACTTTGCACGGGAGCTGCCCCACAAGTTTAAGTTCGGCATCACCGGATGTCAGAACAACCGCTTGAAATCCGAGGAGAACGACCTGGGCATCAAAGGCGGCATCCAGGTGAAATGGCGTGAAGAGGACTGTATTCAGTGCGGTGTCTGCGTCAAAGCCTGCCGCAGCGGTGCGATCACCCATGAGGGGGATAAGATCGTGGTAGACGAAAGCAAGTGCAACTTCTGCGGACGCTGCGTGAAAGCCTGTCCGACAGAGGCGTGGGACACGGTGCATGGCTATATTGTTTCCTTCGGCGGCTTGTTCGGCAACAGCATCCACAAGGGTGAACCGATCATTCCGTTTATTGCAGACAAGGAAAAGCTGATGAAGGTCTGCGATGCGACCGTGCAGTTTTTTGACGACAACGCCAAGGCTGGCGAACGATTCCAGTTCACACTGGAACGGGTAGGCAGAGAAAAAAATTCGAAGAGAAGATCTGGGAGGCTTACAATGGCTGAATTTCATATTGACGACACAGTAGATATCACAGATGTGGTTTGCCCGGTGACATTTGTCAAGGAAAAGGTGGCACTGGAAGAACTGGACGACGGACAGATCCTTTCCATTCACATGAATGACGGCGAACCGGTACAGAACGTGCCGAGAAGCATCAAGGAAGAGGGTCACAAGATTCTGAAACTCTTACAGAATGAGGATGGAACGTATGATCTGATCGTCAAGAAAGTGGGTGATTGAATGGCAGAAAGAGTAAACCAGGAGACATTCCAGAAAGAAGTGCTGGAGGCAGATGGTCTGGTTCTGGCGGATTTCTACTCGGACAGCTGCGTTCCCTGTAAGCGGCTCGCACCGGTTCTGGCGGAACTGGAAGAAACTTACGGCGATGCGCTGAAAGTGGTAAAGGTCAATATCAACTTTGATCTGCCGCTGGCAGAAAAAATGCGAAGTGACCGCAGCGCCGACGCTGATCTTCTTCAAAAACGGAGCAGAGCAGGACAGACGCAGAGGTCTGGTAAAAAAAGCAGAATTAACGGAAATTGTAGAGAATCTGAAATAAGGAAACGGTTCTCATAGAAAAGCATTTCGTTCTATGAGAATCCTTTCCGGTACATACAGGAGTATATCATTATGAAAATCACAGTTGCAGGTGTACAGAAGGAAGTCGCAGACGGTCTGACCGTTGCACAGCTTATCGTAGATGAGAATGTGGAAACACCGCAGTACGTTACCGTTACCATCAACGATGAGTTCGTAGAGAACGGTACATTTGAAAAGACTGTCCTCAAGGACGGCGACAATGTAGAGTTCCTCTATTTCATGGGAGGTGGACAGTAAGATGGCATTTACCAACGAACAGATCGAGCGCTATTCCCGCCACATCATTCTGAAAGAAGTTGGCGTAAAGGGACAGAAGAAGCTGCTGAATGCCAAGGTGCTGATTATTGGTGCAGGCGGTCTGGGCGCTCCGGCAGCAATGTATCTGGCAGCAGCTGGCGTGGGTACTATCGGCATTGCAGACGCAGATGAGGTAGACCTGTCCAATCTTCAGCGGCAGATCATTCATGCTACCGCTGATGTGGGCAAGGCGAAGGTACAGTCTGCAAAAAGGAAACTATGGAGGCGATCAATCCGGCTGTCAAGGTCAATACCTACCGGACTTTCGTCACCAGAGAAAACATCATGGATCTTATCAAGGACTATGATTTCGTAATCGACGGAACAGATAATTTTCCGTCAAAATTCCTGATCAATGATGCATGTGTCATGGCACAGAAACCATTCTCCCATGCAGGAATCATTCGTTTCAAAGGTCAGCTTATGACGTATGTGCCGGGAGAAGGTCCCTGCTATCGCTGCGTATTCAAGAATCCGCCTCCGAAGGATGCCGTACCGACCTGCAAACAGGCTGGTGTTATCGGCGCAATGGGCGGCGTGATCGGCAGTCTCCAGGCAATGGAGGCAATCAAGTACATCCTGGGCATCGGCAACCTGCTGACCGGCTATCTGCTGACCTATGATGCACTGAAAATGGAATTCCGCAAAGGTCAAGCTGCCGTCTGAAACATCCGGCTGCGCAATATGCGGTACACATCCGTCAATCACAGAACTGATCGACTATGAACAGGCAGAATGCGATGGTGTTGGATTATGATTCAGTTGAACAAATCAGATTTTGAAAAAATGCTGGCACACGCCAGAAAAGAACTGCCGGACGAGGCCTGCGGTCTGATCGCCGGCGAGATCAACGGAACGGATAAGATCGTCAAGAAGGTCTACCTGCTGACGAACATCGACCATTCAATGAACATTTCAGCCTGGACCCGAAGGAACAGCTGGCAGCAGTCAAGGATATGCGTGCCAACGGGCTGGTTCCGCTGGGCAACTGGCACTCTCATCCGGAGTCGCCATCCAGACCTTCTGAGGAAGATAAGCGGCTGGCGTATGACAGCAAGGCAAGCTATATGATCCTCTCTCTGATGGATCGGGAAAATCCGGTGCTGAACTCCTTCCATATCGAAGGAACTGACGCAGAAAAAGAGAACTTGCAGATCAAGGAGTAAGCTATGTACGACATCATCATCATCGGCAGCGGTCCTGCCGGACTGACGGCGGCAATTTACGCCAGCCGTGCCAGACTCCGGACGCTGGTTCTGGAGCGTGACACCATGGGTGCCGGGCAGATCGCTGTGACAGAGCAGGTGGACAATTATCCCGGACTGCTGCACATCGGCGGCTATGAACTGGGAGAAAAGTTCCGGGAACACGCAGAGTCGCTGGGCGCATCAATTTGCGAAAATGATGTAGAGCGGCTGACCAAGCAGGACGGCGTGTTTCAGATCGCACTGGCAGATGGTACGACTGTTTCTGCAAAGAGCGTGATCTATGCTGCCGGCACATCCTACCGAAAGCTGGATGTGCCGGGTGCGGAACTGCCGGGCGTGTCGTATTGTGCCACCTGCGATGGTGCGTTCTATCAGGGAAAGACAGTGGCAGTCATCGGCGGCGGCGATACGGCGCTGGGAGATGCCCTGTATCTGGCACGCATGGCAAAGACTGTCTATCTGGTACACCGCCGGGATGCTTTCCGTGCCAATGCAGCATTGCAGGAATCGGTAAAGCAGACGGAAAATATTGTTCTGGTGACAAATGCAGTTCCAACTGCGGTTGTGGGCGAAAAGCGTGTTTCGGTACTGCAGATCGACCATAGCGGTCAGCCGGAGGAGCTTACTCTGGACGGCGTTTTTGTGGCGATCGGCAGTGTGCCGAACACAGAGCCGCTGTGTGGTCTGGCTGACCTGGATGCACACGGTTACGTCAAGGCTGGCGAGGACGGCGTCACTTCTCTGGATGGACTCTTTGCCGCCGGAGATGTCCGCACAAAAGCCTTTGCGGCAGGTGGTTACCGCTGCGGCAGACGGTGCAAACTGCGTGGCATCGGCAGAACAGTATCTGCTGCAGAATGAAAAAAAGATGGTGATGAGATGAAAATAGAACGCTGCAAAACAGACGTATTGATTATCGGCGGCGGCACGGCAGGCTGCTATGCGGCGCTGACCATTGCAGAGCAGTCGGATGCAAAAGTGCTGATCTGTGAAAAGGCGCACATTAAGCGGAGCGGCTGTCTGGCGGCTGGCGTCAATGCGCTGAATGCTTATATTACCGAGGGCAGAAAGCCCCAGGATTATGTGGACTATGCCCGGAAGGATGCAGACGGCATCGTCCGTGGAGATCTGCTGCTCACCATGTCGGAACGGCTCAACAAGGTGACGGAGCACATGGAACGTCTGGGGCTGGTCATCCTCAAGGATGAAAACGGAAAGTATGTGGCACGTGGCAACCGGAATCTGAAGATCAACGGTGAAAACATGAAACCGATCCTGGCAAAGGCAGTGGAATCCCTGCCCCAGGTGACGATCAAGAATCACGTGAACATCACAGACTTTTTCGTCAAGGACAACCGCATTCAAGGTGCGTTCGGCTTTGGCATCCAGGATGACAACGTGTATGTGATCGAGGCGAATGCGGTGATTATCGCAACCGGCGGCGCTGCCGGACTGTACAAGCCCAATCATCCCGGCTTTTCCCGGCACAAAATGTGGTATCCGCCGTTTAACACAGGAGCAGGCTACGCCATGGGCATCCGTGCCGGCGCAGAGATGACGACCTTTGAAATGCGTTTCATTGCACTGCGCTGCAAGGACACTATCGCTCCCACGGGAACGCTGGCACAGGGTGTTGGCGCCAAGCAGGTGAATTCGCTGGGCGAAGTGTATGAGACCAAATACGGTTTGACCACTTCGGAGCGTGTCTACGGCACGGTCAGCGAAAACCTTGCCGGAAGAGGTCCCTGCTATCTGCGGACAGAGGGCATTACACCGGAACAGGACGATTCGCTGATGAAAGCGTATCTGAACATGGCACCGTCCCAGACCTTGAAATGGATCGAGAACGGAAAAAAATCCCTCACAGCAGAATGTGGAGATCGAGGGAACAGAGCCTTACATTGTGGGCGGTCATACCGCCAGCGGCTATTGGGTCGATACCAAGCGTGCCACGACAGTGCATGGCTTGTATGCCGCCGGAGACGTTGCCGGCGGATGTCCCCAGAAGTACGTGACCGGCGCTCTGGCAGAGGGCGAGATCGCTGCGGAGTCTGTTCTGGAATTTCTGAAAGAAAACCAGCCGCAGTCGCCGGAGGAACAGGATGTTCAGGCGCATCTGGCAGAACTGGAACATTTTCTGAATGATGCCGGCGGTCTGTTCGATACCGAGCAGCTGGAAGATGCCATGCAGACGGTGATGGATACCTATGCCGGCGGCATTGGCACAAACTATCGGTTCCACGAAAAGGAACTGGATATTGCTGATGATAAGATTGCACGGCTGACGGAACTTTCCGATCAGCTGCACGCAGACGATTATCAGGAACTGATGTATATATATGAGCTGCGGGAGCGGCTTTTGGTGTGCCGGAGCGTTATCGCACATTTGAAGGCTAGAAAAGAAACACGCTGGCACAGTTTCGCCGAGAATCTGGATCATCCGGAGAAGGACGATCAGAACTGGCGCAAATATGTGAATTCCCGGATGCGAAATGGCAAGCTGGAAGTGGTCTTCCGGGAACTGGTCGAGGAGGGACAGAACTATGAGCATTGCAATTGATGCAAAGCAGTGTGTCGGCTGCGGAAAGTGCCGCATGGTCTGCCCCGGCAGCTTGATTCACATGAACCAGGACGGAAAGGCATTCATCAAGTATCCCAAGGATTGCTGGGGATGTACTTCCTGTCTGAAAGAGTGTGCCGTTCACGCCATCCGCTTTTATCTGGGTGCAGATATGGGCGGCATGGGCAGCCTGGGACACACGGAAAAAAGAGGGCGATATTTTACTCTGGAGCGTCGATCACCCCAACGGGAAAACTTCGGAGATCCGGATCAATACCAAACAGTCAAACCAATACTAAGGAGGAAAACCTTATGCAGGAATTGTCACATCTTGACGAACTGGAAGCTGAGGCGATCTATATCATCCGTGAGGTCGCAGCAGAATGCGAAAAGCCGGTTATGCTGTATTCGATCGGCAAGGACAGCTCCGTAATGCTGCATCTGGCGATGAAAGCATTCTATCCGGAAAAACCGCCGTTCCCGTTCTTACATATTGATACCACCTGGAAGTTCAAGGACATGATCCGTTTCCGGGATGAGACCGCAAAGAAACTGGGCATTGAGATGCTGGTTTACACCAATGAAGAGGGCGTCAAGCAGGGGATCAATCCCTTTGACCACGGCGCAGCCTATACCGATATCATGAAGACCCAGGCGCTGAAACAGGCGCTGACCAAGTACGGCTTTACCGCAGCATTCGGCGGCGGCAGACGTGACGAGGAAAAGTCCCGTGCAAAGGAACGTATCTTCTCGTTCCGCAATGAGGCACAGGCGTGGGATCCGAAGAACCAGCGCCCGGAAATGTGGAAGCTCTACAACACCAAGATCAAAAAGGGTGAGAGCATCCGGGTATTCCCGATCTCCAACTGGACAGAAAAGGACATCTGGCAGTATATCAAACGGGAAAACATCGACATTGTGCCGCTGTATTTCGCAGCCGAAAGACCGGTGGTTTACCGGGACGGCAATATCATCATGGTGGATGACGATCGTCTGCCGCTGAATCCGGGCGAAAAGCCGGAGTATAAGTCCATTCGTTTCCGTACCCTGGGCTGCTATCCGCTGACCGGCGGTATTGAATCAACGGCTACCACACTGGATGAGATCATTGACGAGACACTGAGTTCTGTCTCCTCGGAGCGTACCTCCAGAGTTATCGACAATGAGGCAGCCGGCAGCATGGAACGCAGAAAGCGGGAGGGATACTTCTAATGAAAGGTTTATTGAAATTTATTACCTGCGGCAGCGTAGACGACGGAAAGTCCACACTGATCGGACACATTCTATATGATGCAAAGCTGCTGTACGCAGACCAGGAAAAGACCCTGGAACTGGACAGCAAGGTGGGCAGCCGCAGCGGTGCGATCGACTATTCTCTGCTTTTGGATGGTTTGATGGCAGAGCGGGAACAGGGTATCACCATTGACGTGGCATACCGCTATTTCACCACCGACAACCGCAGCTTTATCGTTGCAGATACACCGGGTCACGAAGAGTATACCCGTAACATGGCAGTTGGCGCATCCTTCGCTGACCTGTCCGTCATCCTGGTGGACGCATCCCAGGGCGTTCTGGTACAGACCAGACGCCATGCACGGATCTGCAAGCTCATGGGTATCCGCTATTTCGTCTTTGCGGTAAACAAGATGGACTTGGTGGGCTACAGTGAAGAGCGTTTCCGTGAGATCGAGGCACAGATCGCAGAACTCCGCAAGGAACTGGATCTGGAAAATGTATACATCATTCCGCTGTCTGCAACAGAGGGCGACAACGTGACCAAGAAGTCGGAGAATATTCCGTGGTATGACGGCGTTCCGCTCCTGGAATACCTGGAAAATGTGGACATCCATTCGGACAGCCACGAAAAGGGCTTTTATATGCCGGTACAGCGTGTGTGCCGTCCGGACCATACTTTCCGTGGATTCCAGGGTCAGATCGAGGCTGGCACGATTCACGTGGGCGATTCCATCACCACGCTGCCCAGCAATGAAACTGCTACTGTCAAGGGCATCCTCATGACGGACAAGTCCGTGGATGAGGCATTCGAGGGACAGCCGGTCACCATTTCGCTGGACAAGGAAGTAGACGTTTCCCGTGGATGCGTTTTCGTCAAGGATGCAGATGTGGCAGTGTATAAGAAACTGACCGTTTCTCTGCTGTGGATGGACGACGAGCCGCTGAGCATCGGTAAGGACTATCTGGTAAAACTGGGAACCAAGCTGATCCCCGGCATCTTGACAAAGGTAGAATATGCCATCGATGTCAACACCGGTGCGCACCAGGAGACAGACACCCTGGAAAAGAACGGCATCGCTGTCTGCGAGATCCTGCTGACAGAGGGCATTGTGGCAGACCTGTTCTCCAACCATAAGGTACTGGGCGAACTGATCCTCATTGACCGTGTTACCAATATGACATCTGCCTGCGGCGTTGTCGATGCGGTCAGCGAAAAGGTCAGCAGCACTGCCGACCGCAATTCTTTCCAGTACGGCGACCTCAAGGCAAGAGGCGACATCTTCGAGGAATTCTACTATGATACCGAGAGCCTGAACGTGCTGAAGTATAACCCGGTAAGCCGGACTTATACCGTAGGGGACGAGATCCCCACCAGCGGCGACAGCTATCACTATCCGGACAGCTTTGACTGCATCGTACTCCGTGACGGTGTAGCAGTACGCATCCGTGACAAGAAGATTACAGCCATCCTTCCGGCAAGCGAGTATACCTATGACGGTGTGCCGGTTATCAACGGACGTGGCTTTGAGGTGCTGGTTCACTCTGCGGAAGAGGCAAAGACCTTCCTGGAGGAATACGCACAGACCAAGGGTCAGGATCAGGCATTCTTCAGCAAGTGGATGCACTTTGACACCTATCGTAAGGTTGTATTTCCGCAGCAGTAATTGTTGTGGGGTATGATAAAAAAGTGAAAAGGGCTGCCGGGGGGATTTCACGGCAGCCCTTTTTATGTGCATTGTGTTGTTCTTTGAAAAAACTGGAATTTACAGATCAATCCCACACAATTTCCAAGCAATCGAAGTTTTCTGGAATTGCTGGTACACACGAATAAGCATTTAATTTCGTTTTGATTACTCCATCAGAGCACAACCATTTACAATTCACAATTTTTTTCTAATTCCGCAGGCGAAATGGTTGTGCAAATTACGATTGTATCTCCTGCAAGAACTAATTCTTCTGTTCCATCGTTTTCTACGATTTCTGTATCATCATGCAGTGCAACACGTACCCATGCTATGTTAGGCATTAACTCAATCTTTTGTAGCATATCCCATATTTCAGAAAGAGTCGGTCGCCCAAATTCCCATTGGTTCGAGCAATGGAGTCCTCTTCTGTATTTCCATTGAAAAAAATCATCGAGCGTTAATAATGGGAGGCGTTCTTCATTTTCTTCCAATATTTTTTTAATGTACCCAACTCTATCATAATCACAATTCTCCTTTCAAATCCTGACTTGTTTCCCTTTTCAAACTGAGACACAGTGCCTGCCTTTTCCTGTTACGCTTCCATATTCTTCTGATAGATCAGTTGCAAGCCTTTCAGCAGAAGCAGGTTGTCCAGTACGATCTTGTGCCGGCAGTGGGGAATGATGAACTCCGACAGCCCGCCGGTGGCGAGAAAGGTAGGTGTTTCGCCCAGTTCCTCCTCGATGCGATCCAGCAGCCCGTCAATGCAGCCGGCTGCACCGTAGAGAATACCGCTTTTCATGCATTCTACCGTGTTGCTGCCGATGCATCGCTTCGGCGGATCGAGGGAAATCTTTGGCAGCTGCGCCGTCTTTTCCGTCAGGGCGTTCATGGAGATGCCCACGCCCGGAGCGATCATGCCGCCGATATGCCGCCGCTGTCCGTCGATAACGGAGAGCGTGGTAGCCGTTCCCATGTCAATGATAACAATAGGCGGCTGGTATTCGTGAAGTGCCGCCACAGCGTCTGCCACACGGTCGCTGCCCAGCTGTGCCGGATTGTCAATGGCGATCTGTAAGCCGGTTTTGACCCCCGGCCCCACCAGAAGCACCGGACAGTGTGCGATCTTTTCTACCGCCTTGCGCACAGCGTGGTTGATGGAAGGGACTACAGAGGAGATGATGCAGCCTTCGATCTCGGTCGTCTGGATCTGATAGATCTCCAAAATGGTTTTGATGGAAATGGCAAGCTCCAGGGATGTGGCGTTCTGGTTCGTGGAGACACGTTCCACAAACAAGATCTGATTTTCCTGGAATCCGCCGATGACAACATTGGTGTTGCCGATATCAATGGCAAGTACCATAAAAGAACCTCCTGTTTTGAACTCATACGCTATTATAGCACAAATGCTGGAAAATTGCAAGCAGGGCATTTGACTTCTTCCGTGGGAGATGCTATAATAAATCAAAAGCAGTGCCGCACAAGTCTGCCTGTTGGCTTTAGGCGGCGCTGCACGAATCCGATAGAGACCGAGGTGTGATTATGCAGAACTTTTCCACAATTTTTTCTGCCGCAGCAACTGATTTTGCGAAAACATATCCCAGAGACGGTGCGCTGTATCAGCAGGCAGAGGAATGCCTTTCGGCGACAGAACCGGAGGCGCTGTTTGCCCTGGTGCTGCTGCGCCGGGTACAGCAGAAACGAACCGGCACACAGGCACCCCTCTGCCGGGAAATGCTGGGTTTGGAAACAAAAGCGGCTGCGTTTCCGGAACTGTCTCTCATGCAGCAATGGTGGCACCGCTGGCTGGGCTGCGGCATTTCCATGGGCGTTGCCGGGTGGATGCGCTGTGGCAGGCGGCAGATGATGCCCTGCAGATCCTGCCGGAATCACTGACGGCGGCTTGCTGTGCGGAGATCCTGGGGAAGTTCTGACACGTGTCCGGAACAGAAAAACAATTGTTTTTGCATAGCTTGCATTTATTTCGTTTTGTATGAGAGACAGGAACTTTCAAAAAACAAGCAGAACGGAAATATAGAAAAAGTTCGGCGTTTCTCTTTTTATAAAAGAAAAACTTCTGCTTTTTTCTTGTTTTTTTCGGAAAAATCGAAAAAACTATTGACAAACCATGCGGAATGGTCTATAATAAAAACTAGCAAAAAGCAACCGCACATTAGGCGGTCTGCAATAGGGAAAGCAATGGCGCTTTATGAAGAGAAATCGGGATATTTCTCTTTGTAAAGCGCTTTTTGTTGTCTTGCAAAGGAGAAGTGACCATGGATAACTACAGAAACCAGGAACCATTTGCAAAGAATGGTTTGTACGATCCTCGCTTTGAGCATGAGAACTGCGGTATCGGCGCAGTTGTCAACATGGACGGCACATCCGACCGAAAGGTTGTGTGGAAACGCTGGAACACAGAGCAGGTAAGGATGCAGAGGGAAAGACCGGCGACGGCGTCGGCATCCTGCTGCAGATTTCGCACACTTATTTTTCAAAGGTAGCCAAAGAGGCAGGCATCCCCATCGGCGACAAGCGGGAATATGGTATTGCAATGTTCTTCTTTCCGCAGACCAAGGAAAAGTATGAAAAGGCAATGCAGACCTTTGAAGAGGTGCTGAAAGAGGAAAACCTGGAATTTCTGGGCTGGCGTGAAGTGCCAGTAAATCCGGATGTTCTGGGTACAAAGGCACTGAACAGTATGCCGCACATCATGCAGGCATTCATCAAAAAGCCGGAGGACTGTGCAAAGGGTCTGGAATTTGACCGGAAGCTGTACATTGCACGGATGGTATTCGAAAAGCGGGACAGCGAGACCTATGTGGTGTCCTGCTCCAGCCGTACCATTGTATATAAAGGTATGTTCCTGGTAAAACAGCTCCGTCTGTTCTACCACGATCTGAACAGCCCGGATTATCATTCTGCAATCGGTATTGTCCACTCCCGTTTCTCCACCAATACCAATCCCAGCTGGGAACGTGCTCATCCGAACCGTCTGATGGTACACAACGGTGAGATCAACACCATTACCGGTAACGTGGATAAGATGCTGAGCCGTGAGAACATTCTCCACTGCAAGGCACTGGATGACCGCATGAAGGATATTTTCCCCATGCTGGATGTGCGTGGCTCTGACTCTGCCCGTCTGGACAACACACTGGAATTCATGACCATGTCCGGCATGGATCTGCCGCTGGCAGTAATGATGACCATTCCGGAACCGTGGCAGCACATCCCGACTATGAGCCGGGAAAAAGCGTGCGTTCTATCAGTACTATGCAACTATGATGGAACCCTGGGACGGTCCGGCATCCATCATCTTCTCCGATGGTGATATCATGGGCGCTGTCCTGGACAGAAACGGTCTGCGTCCGTCCCGGTACTATGTGACCGATGACGGATGTCTGATCCTGTCCTCGGAGGTCGGCGCACTGGACGATATCCCGGCAGAAAAGATCGTAAAGAAAGAGCGTCTCCATCCGGGCAAGATGCTGCTGGTAGATACCGTCAAGGGCAAGCTGATCGACGATGAGAGCTTGAAAAATTACTATGCAAAGCGTCAACCCTACGGCGAGTGGCTGGATCACAACCTGTTCAGCCTCAGCGAACTGAAAGTGCCGAACAAGCGCCCGTTCCGCCACGGCGGCAAGGAACTGCTCCGGCTGCAGCGTGCGTTTGGCTATACTTATGAATCTCTGTATCACGTGATGGTGCCGATGGCACTGAACGGCGGCGAGCCGACTGCGGCAATGGGTGCAGATACACCGATCCCGGCGATGTCCAAAAAAGAACCCGCCGCTGTTCGACTACTTCAAGCAGATGTTCGCACAGGTAACCAATCCGCCGATCGACTCCATCCGAGAATCGGTTATCACGGATACCACGGTTTATCTGGGCGTTTCCGGCAACATCCTGGAAGAGGATGAGCGGAACTGCCGGGTACTGAAAGTCAACAACCCGATTCTGACGAACCTGGATCTGATGAAGATTCGTGGCATGGATATTGACGGACTGAAAACTGCAGATATCTCCATGCTGTATACCAAGGACGTTTCCCTGCACGATGCCATCGAAAACCTGTATCAGCAGGCAGAAGAGGCACACGCCAAGGGTGCAACGATTTTGATTCTGACAGACCGTGGCGTAGACCACGATCATCTGGCGATCCCGTCTCTGCTGGCAGTGGCTGCCCTGGAGACCTATCTGGTACGCACCAGAAAGAACACTGCAATTTCGCTTATCATCGAGACCGCAGAGCCGTGCGAGGTGCATCATTTCGCAACGCTGCTGGGCTTTGGCGCAAGCGCAGTCAATCCGTATCTGGCACTGGATTCCCTGTATGATATGATTAACCGTGGTCTGGTGGATAAGGATTACTCCCAGGCAAGCAAGGCGTATATTGACGCACTGGTTTCTGGTATCGTCAAGATCGCATCGAAAATGGGTATTTCCACCATCCAGTCCTACCAGGGTTCGAAGATTTTCGAGGCACTGGGCATCAGCGAAAGCGTTATGAACGAATACTTCCCGGATACTGTCAGCCGTGTGGGCGGTATTGATCTGGATGATATCGCAAAGCGCAGCATGACCATGCACGAGAGTGCATTTGACCCGAATGATCTGGGCATGGACGAGGGTCTGCGCAGTGTGGGCTGGCACAAGGAACGGAGCAACCAGGAAGAACACCTGTACAATCCGGAGACCATCCATCTGCTCCAGCAGGCAACATGGCGTGACGACTATAACCTGTTCAAGCAGTACACTTCCTGCGTCAATGCGGAGGACCGGCACATCACCCTCCGCAGTACGCTGGACTTCAAGTTTGCTGAGGACGGCGGCATCCCCATGGAAGAAGTGGAAAGCGTTGAGTCCATCATGCGCCGCTTTAAGACGGGTGCGATGTCCTACGGTTCTATTTCCCAGGAGGCGCACGAGTGCATGGCAATTGCCATGAACCGCATCGGCGGCAAGTCCAACAGCGGTGAGGGTGGTGAAGATCTGGAACGTATCGTTACCGCAGGCAGCGCTGTGGACAAATGTTCTGCCATCAAGCAGGTAGCGTCCGGACGTTTCGGCGTTACCTCCAAGTATCTGACTTCCGCAAAGGAGATCCAGATCAAGATGGCACAGGGCGCAAAGCCTGGCGAAGGCGGCCATCTGCCGGCAAAGAAAGTGTATCCGTGGATCGCAAAGACCAGACACTCCACCCCCGGCGTGGCACTGATCTTCGCCGCCGCCGCATCACGATATCTACTCTATCGAGGATCTGGCGCAGCTGATCTACGACCTGAAAAATGCCAATAAGAAGGCTCGCATCTCTGTAAAGCTGGTTTCTGAGGCAGGCGTTGGCACCATTGCAGCCGGTGTTGCAAAGGCTGGCGCAGGCGTTATCCTGATCTCCGGCTATGACGGCGGTACCGGTGCGGCACCGGGCAGCTCCATCCATAATGCGGGACTTCCCTGGGAGCTGGGGCTCTCGGAAACCCATCAGACACTGATTCAGAACAACCTGCGTTCCAAGGTCGTGATCGAGGCGGACGGTAAGATGATGAGCGGCCGGGATGTGGCGATTGCCGCAATCCTGGGTGCGGAAGAATTCGGCTTTTGCAACAGCGCCCCTCATCACAATGGGCTGTGTCATGATGCGTGTATGTAATCTGGATACCTGTCCGGTAGGCGTTGCCACACAGAATCCGGAACTGCGGAAACGGTTCCACGGCAAGCCGGAATACGTCATCAACTTTATGCGCTTTATGGCACAGGAAATGCGGGAATATATGGCGAAACTGGGCATCCATACCGTGGATGAACTGGTAGGCCGTTCTGATCTGCTGGTACAGAAGCAGTATCCGGCAGGCACACATGAGAGCAAGATCGATATGTCCAGGATTCTGACCAATCCGTATGCCAAGGAGGACAGCCACGTCAAGATGCACTTCGTGCCGGAGGATGTTTACGATTTCAAGCTGGATAAGACCATTGATGAAACCGTTATCATTCCGGAGATGAAAGAGGCTCTGGCGAAGAAGCAGAAAAAGGAGATCAGCATCAATGTCAGCAACTTAAACCGTTCGTTGGGTACGCTGTTTGGTGCGGAGATCACTCGGAAATATTACAACACCCTGGACGATGATACCTTTGTGGTACATTGTAACGGTGCAGGCGGTCAGAGCTTTGGTGCATTTATTCCGAAGGGACTGACCCTGGCGCTGGAGGGCGACAGCAACGACTATTTCGGAAAGGGCTTGTCCGGCGGTAAGCTGGCAGTGTTCCCGCCGAAGGGATCGAAGTTCAAGGAAGACGAAAACATCATCATCGGTAACGTAGCGCTGTTCGGCGCAACCAGCGGCAAGGCGTTTATTAACGGAGTAGCCGGCGAGCGTTTCTGCGTCCGGAACTCCGGCGCATCGGTTGTCGTAGAAGGCGTGGGCGAACACGGCTGCGAATACATGACCGGCGGCTGCGCAGTTATCCTGGGTGAAGTGGGCAAGAACTTTGCCGCAGGTATGAGCGGCGGTATTGCCTATGTACTGGACAGAGAAAATGACCTGTACACCAAGCTGAACAAATCTCTGGTCGGCTTTGGCGCAGTGACCAAGCCGGAGGATGTGGCACAGCTCAAGGGCTTGATCGAAGAACACGTGGCATGGACAGATTCCAAGCTGGGCAAGAAGATCCTCAAGAATTTCGATACCTGTCTGCCGCATTTCAAGAAGATCGTGCCGCATGATTACGCAAAAGATGCTGGAGAGCATTGCGGAATTTGAGGCAAAGGGCATGAACCGGGAAGAGGCACAGATCGAAGCATTCTATGCCAACACGAGAAATTAACAGGAGGGACTATCATGGGAAAAAAGCAACTGGATTTCTCGAATATGAGAGAGTCGAAAATGCCGGACAGGAGCCGCTGGAGCGAATCAAGACCTATCGTGAATTTCACACGCCGCTTTCGGACGAAGAACGCCGCAAACAGGGCGCACGCTGCATGGACTGCGGTGTGCCGTTCTGCCAGGCAGGCAAGCCGATCTTTGGCATGGTCTCCGGATGTCCGCTGAACAATCTCTGCCCGGAGTGGAACGACATGGTTTACAACGGGTTCTGGGACGAGGCGGCAGACCGTCTGCTGCTCACCAACTGTTTCCCGGAGTTCACCTCCCGTGTCTGCCCGGCGCTGTGTGAAAAAAAAGCCTGCACCTGCGGACTGAACGGCGATCCGGTCACAGTCAAGGAAAATGAATATGCCATCATTGAAAAGGCATTTGCAAGCGGTCATATCAAGGCGAATCCGCCGAAAGTCCGCACCGGAAAGCGTGTGGCAATTGTCGGCTCCGGTCCGTCTGGTCTGGCGGCAGCTTTGCAGCTGAACAAGCGTGGACATCATGTCACCGTGTTCGAACGGGAAGACCGTGTGGGCGGTCTGCTGATGTACGGCATCCCCAATATGAAGCTGGAAAAGACAGTGGTACAGCGCCGTGTGGATATGATGCAGGAAGAGGGCGTAGAGTTCCGCACCAGCGTAGATGTGGGCAAGGATATCACCGCAGAGCAGCTGCTAAAGGATTACGACGCTGTGATCCTGGCGTGCGGTTCGTCCAATCCGAGAAATATCAACGCTGAGGGACGGGATGCAGACGGCATCTACTATGCGGTGGATTTTCTGAAAGCCACTACAAAGAGCCTTATCAGCTCCAATCTGTCCGATGGTTACTATATCAGCGCCAAGTATAAAAAAATGTCATCATCATCGGAGGCGGCGACACCGGCAACGACTGCGTGGGAACATCCATCCGCCACGGCTGCAAATCCGTGGTACAGCTGGAAATGATGCCGAAGCTGCCGGATACCCGTGCGGAAAGCAATCCATGGCCGGAGTGGCCTCGTGTCTGCAAGACGGACTACGGCCAGGAAGAGGCAATTGCTGTATTCGGTCACGATCCCCGTATCTATCAGACTACGGTAAAGGAGTTTATCAAGGATGACAAGAACCACGTCCGTGCAGTAGAGACCA
>VOFI01000644.1_pt1 | contig 24001 bp, 41 predicted proteins | sample 5384131 | NCBI WGS metagenome assembly VOFI01 (sample SAMN12384728, study PRJNA508395) | human gut metagenome | isolation source: healthy gut H | host: Homo sapiens | reverse complement strand
ATTTCCCATACGCATCATCAGAAGTCAAGCATTTTTGTAACACTTATGGCTAATAAAATCGGTGGATTGCAGTTTGGAATCTATCGGAACTGTCAGATTTCATCAAGGGTGTTTCACACCGCTGTCGCAGCTTTTGCCCTTGACAAAAGCTAACCGTTCCGATTTTGAGTAATCAAGCAATCTGCTCGGGCAGCCCTTTTTTTATCCTGCGATTCGTGCCTGATATGGCGTACGGTAACCGTTGGAGCTATGCGGGCGTACATGATTGTAGTGGACATAGGAAAATTCCTCCACTGCTTGGTAGAGTTCTTCCTCTGTTTTGAACTCATACAGATTTTCGGTTACCAGTTCCATCCATTCATCCAAGGAACGTCCTGGAGCACGTTTATTACTCATAATGAAACCTCCAAATGTAGTAAATTTCTATCTCCTATCAAGGGGAGTGTAGAAAAAATCTATTTACTATCATTATGAGTTTAAATGATAATAATAACTGCTTTTTGATAATTGTAATTTCTGTAATAATAATGGCAGTGAGTATCTATTTTTCAAGACATCGATTATCACCGCCTTCTCTCTGTTGCTGAGAGCACTCTGATCGATGTCTGGGTCTTTTTTTTAATACATTTATCGTTTCTTTAAGAATATCTATTTCTAATTGCATATCTTGCATTTGAGCCTTCAACTGATTTATTTCATCAGAAGAAATATCTGTACTTGAAACAGAACCTTCTACTAATGTTCCCGGAGTAATGTTTTTGTGATTCATAAGACCTAATGTACCTTCTTTTAAATAACGTTTTCGCCATTGATAAATACTAGCTCTACTATACCCAATGTCTTCTGAAACATATTTTATATTTTCTCCGAGCTCATAGCAACGGTGAATTGCATCTAATTTTACTTCTAATGGAGGATTGCGAGGATGATCAGGAGGATTATTAATTACAGGGTATTCTTTTTCCTTGTTTTGGGTGGGGTATTTTCCTCAGCAATCCATGTGTACAGATTTCTACGTGTTGGATACCCTAGAATCCTAATAGTTTCAGTTACAGACTCTGTTTGATGATATATCCGTAGTGCAATATCCTTTTGTTCTTTTGAATACATAAAAAGGCTCCTTTCGAAGCCCTATAGTAGTCCAGAATTTTGTCCGCACCCTCCACTCAACTAAGAATCGAATAAAATGTAAATAATGAGTATATCTACAGGACCTGCCACCGGCAGCTCCTTACGAATGCATGGCAATATAAAGCCCGCCCCAGAAGCTTCTGGAGCGGGTTAAAAGTTATAAATCAGGCGTTTAAGCGTCTTCTGCTAATTCCTCCCATTTCATGTATAATTCTTCTAATTCTTCCGCTATTGCGGCTTTTTCTTTTGCAAGTTCCTGGCATTTTACAGAGTTGGTGAAGATATCTTCCTGAATCATCAGGGCATCGATCTCACCGTCACGGTCTTCCAGTTCGCCGATACGTTCTTCAGTCTTTTTTAGCTCATTCTGACGTTTGCGAAGTCTTGCCTGGGCTTCCTTTTGCTCCTGCCAGCTGAGTTTTGACTCGGATACATTCTTGTCTGTACTGTTATCTGAAACGGATGAAGGTGTAGAAGCTGCCCGGCATATGCAGTAGTGAGTTCTTCTTTTTCTCCAGATAATAGTCATAATTTCCGATATAATTTACAAATGTGTGATTGACAAGATCCAGTATCCGTGATGCAGTCTGATTGATGAAATAACGGTCATGAGAGACATAAAGTACAGTGCCGGTATAATCATTCAAAGCATTCTCAAGGATTTCTTTGGATGCGATGTCCAAATGGTTGGTCGGCTCGTCGAGGATCAGAAAATTCGCTTCAGAGAGCATCAGTTTCGCAAGAGATACACGTCCGCGTTCCCCACCGCTCAAAGAACTGATCTGTTTGAAGACATCATCACCGGTAAAAAGAAATGCTGCAAGCACATTCCGGATTTCCGTATTCGTAAGAGTCGGATAATCATCGGAAATCTCGTCAAAAATTGTTTTTTCCATATGAAGGACATGATGTTCCTGATCGTAGTAGCCAATCTTAACATTGGAGCCAAGTGTATAAGTACCGGAATCAGCAGATACCACTCGGTTTAAGATCTTAAGAAGCGTAGTCTTTCCTGTTCCGTTATCACCGATTACTGCGACATGTTCACCACGTTTGATCTCGAGATTAATGTCTGTAAAAAGCTCCTGTCCGGGGAAAGATTTGCTTAAATGTTCAATAGTCAGAACATCATTGCCGCTTACACAGGATGGTTCCAGTTTCAGATGTATATCTGTATTAACTTCTATCGGTTTTTCGATGGTCTGCATCTTTTCCAACATCTTTTCGCGACTTTCGGCACGTTTGATGGATTTTTCGCGGTTGAAAGAACGAAGCTTTTCGATAACCGCTTCCTGATGCTTGATTTCCTGTTGCTGGTTAAGATATTCCTTCAGGCGTATGTCGCGAAGTTGCTGCTTCTTTGCTGCATAGTCGCTGTAATTTCCCATATAAGTACGAAGTTCTCCAAGCTCGATTTCAAGAACTTTCGTGACAACTTTGTTCAAAAAAAAATAACGGTCATGAGACACGATCAGCACAGCTCCCCTGATAGTTTAGAAGATAGGTTTCAAGCCATGCAATTGAATTCAGATCCAGATGGTTGGTTGGCTCATCAAGAAGCAAGATGTCCGGTTTTGTTAACAGAAGCTTGCCGAGAGATACACGGGTTTTCTGTCCTCCGGAGAGAGTGTCGACGGGTTTGGTGAAATCATTTTTCGTAAATCCAAGTCCCTTTAACACACCGGTGATCTCACTTTCGCAAGAATAGCCGTTCTCACGTTCGAAAGCGGCCGTAAGGCGGTTGTAAGTTTCCAGACGGTCGTTCAGGGCGTCGCCGGAGAGATGCTTAAGTTCCATCTCGATCTCGCGGATACGGCGCTCCATAGCGATTATATCGGCCTTTGCGGTGCGGACTTCTTCGTAGATTGTATTACCGCTTTGCATCTCTTGATGCTGGGCGAGATAGCCAAGTGTCTTACCTTTTGTCAGGATGACGTTGCCGTCATCCGGGGCTGATTCGCCTACAATCATTTTGAGCAGAGTGGACTTACCGGCACCGTTCGGTCCGACAAGAGCTGCTTTTTCGTGATCTTCTATATGGAAAGATCCATCTCTGACGATGAGGTGTTCACCGAAAGATTTCTGGATCCCGTGACATGCTAATATCATATATTTCCTCCTGAGTTATGGATAATTGATACGTTGGTATTCTCAAAATGCATTTACACATGCTACTTTATTATAACGGAAATTGCATAAAATTCAACAATAGTTTGACAATAATCTTTCAATTTTATATAATTATTTTTAGACTATGATTGGAAGGGTGAAAACATTGGAAGAAAGAGAGATTTCTCGTGCGGTCATAAGAAGATTGCCGAGGTATTACAGATATTTGGGCGAACTGTTGGAAAATGGTGTAGAGCGGATTTCTTCGAACGATCTGAGTAAGCGGATGAAAGTAACAGCATCCCAGATCCGTCAAGATCTTAATAATTTCGGAGGATTCGGACAACAGGGATACGGTTATAATGTTAAGTATTTATACACAGAGATTGGAAAGATATTAGGATTGGAAGAAGACCACAATATTATTATCATTGGTGCAGGTAATCTTGGGCAGGCACTGGCTAATTATGCAGCCTTCGAGAATCGTGGATTCATTCTGAAAGGAATCTTTGATGTGAATCCAAGACTTCAGGGAGTATCCATCCGTGGAGTTCCGATCCGTATGATGGATGATCTGAAAACGTTCGTTCAGAATAATGAGATTGATATTGCAGTTCTGACGATTCCGAAAGAGAAAGCAATTGAAGTTGCGAATATGCTGGTTGAGAACGGAGTACGTGCGATCTGGAACTTTGCACATACAGATTTGAACCTTCCGGATAATGTTGTTGTTGAGAATGTGCATCTGTCAGAAAGTCTGATGCAGTTGTCATACAATATCAGTCGTTACAAAGAGGACCATAAATAAACTATAATACAAGAAAGCGTGTAGGAGTAGTCTGGAATACGGACATATTTTTTACACGTTCTTTTGTTGCAGAGATATATCTGATGGGAGATGAATAAATATATGAAACTTCTGGTTAATGCTGCACAGATGAAGGCTGCCGATCAGTACACGATTCAGGAACTGGGCATTGCATCACTGGAATTAATGGAGTGTGCAGCAAATGCCTGTGTACAGACGATGCAAAGTGAGAATCTGGATCTTTCTTCTGTCTGTGTGGTATGTGGATCAGGGAATAATGGCGGAGATGGATTTGCCATCGCCAGGATCTTGAAGAATATGGGGTGTTCTGTGGATACTTATCTGGTCGGCAATCCAGAGCATTGTACACCGGAGACACGGGAACAGATAAGACGTCTTAAAGAATGTGGTGGTAAGATCACAGAAGATATCCCCAGGATAACAGCTACAGCATAGTGATAGATGCCGTGTTCGGAGTCGGACTGAGCCGTAAGATTGAAGGTACATATCGTCAGGTGATTGAACGTATGAATCAGATGCAAGGTACAAAATTTGCAGTAGATATCCCATCAGGACTTTCAGCCTCTACGGGATGTGTGCTTGGTTGTGCATTCCACGCAGATGATACAGTGACATTCGAGGCGAAAAAGATCGGCCTTGAACTGGCGCAGGGCAGAGTATATGCAGGAAGGGTGACAGTAGCAGAGATTGGCATTTCGCATGAGCCGTTATTACAGGATGCAGATGTGATCCATTCTTTTGATAGAAAGAATATCGTAGAATGCTTCCGGAAAGACCGGAAGATTCTAATAAGGGAAGTTATGGAAGGCTTCTTGTGATCGCTGGAAGTAAGGGTATGGCAGGTGCAGGCATATCTGAATGCCCATGCGGCTTATATGACAGGAGCCGGGCTTGTCAGAATCTATACACCAAAGGACAACCGCGAGATATTGCAGACACTTCTGCCGGAAGCAATCATAACGGCTTATGATGAATTTAATAAAGAAGAAGTACTAAAAGCTTCTTAAGTGGGCAGACGGTGTGTGTATTGGTCCCGGCATTGGAAGAAGTACAACATCGGAGAAGTTATTGCGGACGGTTATAGAGTACGTGGATGTTCCATGCCTGATCGATGCAGACGGGTTAAATCTTCTGTCAGATAACAAAGATCTTCTTGATCGGCTGGCAGACCGGAAGTTCATATTTACGCCGCATATGAAAGAGATGTCTAGACTTACAGGCATCCCTGTGGAAGAGCTTAGAAAGACCGGATACAGATCCTGAAGAAATTCGCTGCCGGATATCAGGTAACCTGTGTATTAAAAGATTCCAGAACACTGATCGCAGATCAGGCAAATGAAATCTGCCTGAATCTTACCGGGAACAGTGCGATGGCAAAAGCCGGTTCGGGAGATGTGCTGGCCGGTGTGATCGCAGGCTTTATGGTGCAGGAAAAAGATACGAAAAAAAGCAGCCAGATTAGGTACATATGTACATGGTTTGGCCGGTGACCTTGCAAAATTTGAAAAAGGCGTATATAGTGTAATGGCAAGAGATCTGATAGAATATATCAGTAAAGCATTAATGAAACTGGAGGATGAATAGCAGTGAAACATTATACAAGAGTTTTAGCCAGAGTCGATTTAGATGCGGTTGAATATAATATAGAGATGATGAAGAAAAATATTCAGAAAGATACACAGATGATGGCAGTCATCAAGATGGATGGTTATGGACATGGTGCCGTTCAGATTGCAAAGCTTCTGGAACCCAAGGATTATATCTGGGGTTATGCAGTAGCTACGCTGGATGAAGCTATTTTATTAAAAGATGCATGTTTGAAGAAACCGGTATTGGTTCTTGGATGCATTTTCCCGGATCAGTGGGATACGATGATCCGCAATGAAGTACGTATGACTGTCTATAGTTATGAGATGGCAAAAGAAGTGTCAGAGCTTGCAGAAGCCATGGGCTGTAAAGTCTATGTACATATTAAGCTTGACACTGGAATGGCAAGACTGGGATTCCAGATTACAGAGGAGAATGCCGAAGAAATCGCAAAGATCAGTAAACTGCCGAACCTGGTAATGGAAGGAATGTTTACACATTTTCCAAGTCTGATGAAGCAGATAAGACATTTACCAATGAGCAGCTTGATAAATATCTCTGGATGAAAGAAGAACTGAAAAAAAGAGGTGTTACGTTCCAGTATTATCATTGCTCCAACAGCGCAGGTATCATTGATCTGAAAGAAGCGAATATGGATATTGTACGTGTGGGTATCACTACATATGGCATGTATCCGTCAGATGAAGTAGAGAAAGAACGGGTTCCGTTAAAACCGGCAATGGAACTTATCAGTCATGTTGCCCATGTAAAATGGCTGACAGAAGGAAAGCCTGTAAGCTATGGCGGAACGTATGTTACAACCCGTCCGACAAAAGTGGCTACGATTCCGGTCGGTTATGGAGACGGATATCCAAGAAGTCTGTCTAATAAAGGATATGTGCTGATCCACGGGCAGAAAGCACCGATCATCGGACGTGTATGTATGGATCAGTTCATGGTTGATGTGACAGCTATCGAGGACGTGGAATTCGGAGATAAAGTTGTAATATTCGGACGTGACGGAAAGGAGTTCCTGTCAGTTGATACGCTGGGAGAACTTTCCGGAAGATTTAATTATGAATTCGTGTGTGTATTGAACAAACGTATTCCAAGAGAATATATCCGCCACGGAGAAGTCGTAGAACAGGTAGACAGTTTTTAATTGCCGTGCATTCGTACAGAAGCTGCCGGTGGCAGGTTCTGTAGATATCGTAAAACTTTGCAGAATACATCTGAGAAAAAAGGAAATACTTAGTATATCTTAAGAATCGGAGTGTGAAGCAAAGTGCAGGTGAAACGAGGAGATATCTATTATGCAGATTTAAGTCCGGTGGTGGGATCGGAACAGGGAGGAATCCGTCCGGTTCTGATCATTCAGAATGATGTGGGAAACAGACACAGCCCAACTGTTATCTGTGCCGCTATCACATCTCGGATGAATAAGGCCAAACTGCCAACGCATGTAGAAATCGATGCAAGAAGATATCATATTGTAAAGAATTCAGTGGTTTTACTGGAACAGATCCGCACGATCGACAAACAAAGACTTAGAGATCTGGTATGTCATCTGGATGAAGAGATAATGAACAAAGTAGATGAGGCGATCCGAATCAGTTTCGAGCTTCATACATAGAAGAAGGAGTTAAGGATAATTAATTATGGAAGAGGGAAGTTTGTTCCAACGAATGAAACAGATATTTCATGAAGATGAAATGGATGAAGAGATGCAGAAAGAAGCTGCAGCGCTGATCCGCAATATTTTCCGCTATATGGATAAAGATGCGAAAGACATTATGACCCACCGTAAGAACATTGTTGCAATTGACGGAGACTGGTCTCTGGAAGAAGCATTAAAATTCATGCTGGATGAAAGATTTTCAAGGTTCCCGGTATATCAGGAGGATATTGACGAGATCATAGGTATTATCCATTTAAGAGATGCAACATCCGGTTATCTGGATGAATCAAAGAGAGGCTGTCCGGTGAAAGAATTGAAAGAATATCTCCGTCCGGTTACATATATTCCTGAAACCAAAAGCATCGATACTTTATTTAAAGAGATGCAGTCCACAAAGAATCATATGGTGATTGTTCTGGATGAATACGGCCAGACGCCCGGACTTGTTGCTATGGAGGATATTCTGGAAGAGATCGTCGGAAATATCCTGGATGAATATGATGAAGAAGATGAGATGATCCAGAAGGAGAATGACGGAAGCATGATCGCAAATGGCCTGACAGAGCTTGAGGATCTGGAGGATCTCATTTCTGTTACATTCGACAAAGAAGATTATGAGACGTTAAATGGTTTTCTGATCGATGAACTGGAACACATTCCGGGTGAAGATGAAAAGTGCGTAGTAGACTATGAAGGATATCGTTTTACCGCTTTACAGGTAGATAATAATATAATTCAGACAGTTAAGATTGAAAAACTGCCAGAAGCGTGATAGAATAGATAAAGTGTGTAATAATACAATTTTTATAAAAGATAAAACAAAATAGATAAAGAGAGGTAAAAGACATGTCAGGACATTCAAAATTTGCGAATATCAAGCATAAAAAAGAGAAAAATGATGCTGCCAAAGGAAAGATCTTTACAAAGATCGGTAAAGAGATCGCAGTAGCAGTAAAAGAAGGCGGAAGTTCAGATCCTTCTAATAACAGCAGATTGAGAGATGTAATCGCAAAAAGCAAAATCCAACAACATGCCAAACGATACAATTGAAAGAAATATCAAACGTGCATCCGGAGATATGAGTGCAGCAAACTATGAGCACATTACATATGAAGGATACGGACCGAACGGTACAGCTATCATCGTAGAAACTCTTACAGATAACAAGAACCGTACAGCATCTAATGTAAAGAATGCATTCACAAAGGGAAGCGGTAACGTAGGAACACCTGGATGTGTATCATTCATGTTCGACAAGAAAGGTCAGATCGTGATTGACAAAGAAGAATATGAAGGCGATGCAGATGAACTGATGATGCAGGTACTGGATGCAGGAGCAGAGGACTTTGTAGAAGAAGAAGACAGCTTTGAAGTACTGACAGATCCTGATGATTTCAGTGCGGTACGTCTTGCAATGGAAGAAGCAGGAATCCCGATGGCATCCGCAGAAGTAACAATGATCCCTCAGACATATGTAGAACTGACAGATCCAAAAGACATTGCCAATATCCAGAAGACGCTGGATATGCTGGATGATGACGATGATGTTCAGGATGTATATCACAACTGGGATGAATAAAATGTATGCAACACCTCCATACTAATAAAAAAGTATGGAGGTGTTTTTTATGAGCGAAGAGAAAAAAGAAAAAGAAAAAAGTGCAGAGCCGACAGAAGAATTAAAAGAAACCGGTAGTGCGAATCTTGAAGGAAGCCGGGACAACCACAGAATCAAACTTCTTACGATAGTGGGTGAAATTGAAGGACATGAAGCGGTATCCGGGAATACAAAGGCCACAAAGTATGAACATCTGCTTCCTATGCTGGCCGAAGTCGAAGACAGCAGTAAGATTGATGGTCTTCTGATTCTTCTGAATACACTTGGAGGAGATGTAGAGGCGGGACTTTCGATTGCAGAAATGATCACTTCTTTGAGTAAACCTACAGTATCCCTGGTGCTTGGCGGCAGTCATTCGATCGGCGGACCACTGGCAGTGTCGGCCGACTATTCATTTATCGTGCCAAGCGGAACAATGGTGATACATCCGGTGCGGTCTAACGGGATGTTTATCGGAGTTCAGCAAAGTCTCGATAACATGATACGTACGCAGAACCGGATCACAAGATTTTTGTCAGAACATTCTTCTATGAAGCAGGAGCGGATCGAAGAGTTAATGTTAAACCCTACAGAGCTGGTCAAAGATGTTGGGACACTTCTGGAAGGAAAGGATGCTGTAAGAGAAGGACTCATTGATGCTGTAGGCGGATTAAGTGATGCATTGAATAAATTGCACGAAATGATCAGTGACAGAAATCAAAAAAAGAACGAAAATGTGTAATGACAGCAATTCCCCTAAATGCTATAATTATAATTAGTATTGCCATCATAAGGGGAGTTTTCATGACGGCGAAGTCTACAAAGAGTAAGACGAACAGAAAAAAAACAGGTACGACTTCAAAAAAGTCGACTTCTAATAAAAAAACAACAAAGAAAAATACAAAAAAAACAACCAGATCTACCAGAACCGCAAAGTCCGGTAATAGTTTTCTGATGGATGAAATCCTGATATGGATAACACTTGCGGTCAGTATCATTCTTCTGATCAGTAATTTTGGTGTTGCAGGATTTTTTAGGAGATGCCGTATCCGGAGTTTTGTGGGAGATATTCGGGGCCGTGGCCTATATCATTCCATTCGTTTTGTTTGGTCTGGTATCTTTTCAGGTGTCTAATAAAGGCAATCGGTATGCTTACATGAAGACAGTAATTGCAGTGCTTTTGCTGTTCCTTGCTGAAATTTTGCTGCAGCTCGTGGACGAACTTGGCGGAAAGATCGGAAAGGGACTGGCATCTGTATTAACGCCGGCAATCGGTGTAGCCGGAACATATGTTGTCACAGTGATCCTTATGATCATCTGTCTGGTGATCATTACAGGAAAGTCTGCATTAAAAGGTGTGAAGGCCGGCAGTGATAAAGCATATGCAAGGGCAAAAAGAAGATGCAAGAAGACATAAAGAGCATGCAGAAGTCAGAAAACGTGAACGCATGGAACAACGTGAAAAGGAACGTGCTGCGGCTGCGGCAGACAGCGGCATGCACAGGCGGAGAGACAAGCATGTGGAAGGAGTATCTTTCGATACGTCTATCGCTAAGAAATCTCCGGAAGTAAGAGAACTTCCAATCGATCCAAAGACAGCAAAAGGACCGGAGAAACCGGAATTTATCATACACCGTGCGGATCCTGAGCCGGCAGATTATGGAAAAGAAGACATGACGAATGAACCGGAAAAAGAAGACTCCGGAATCTGAAAATGATCCAAAGACACAGGAAAAACCTGCAAGACGTAAGAATCCAAAGATGGGGGGCGGCAGGAATGGCAGATGAAGTAGCAGATGTTGCTGCAAGCGTTGCCGCAGATTCTGTAAAGCCGAAAAAAAAGAGTATCAGTATCCGCCGTTATCTCTGCTTCAGAGAGGAAAACGCGGCGGAGGAGAATCAGATGCGCATTTAAGAGAGACCGCTATGAAGCTGCAGCAGACACTCGAGAACTTTGGGGGTAAAAGTTACCATTACCAATGTAAGCTGTGGACCTTCGGTTACAAGATATGAATTACAGCCTGAAATGGGAGTCAAAGTCAGTAAGATCGTAGGTCTTGCCGATGATATCAAACTGAATCTTGCAGCGGCAGATATCCGTATTGAGGCTCCGATTCCGGGAAAAGCGGCAGTAGGGATTGAAGTACCGAACAAAGAAAACAGTGCAGTCATGCTCCGTGATCTTCTGGAATCGCCGGAATTTAAGAACAGTTCTTCCAAGATATCTTTCGCAGTAGGAAAGGACATCGGCGGAAAGACTGTGGTAGCAGATATTGCCAAGATGCCGCACGTACTGATCGCCGGCGCTACCGGATCTGGTAAATCCGTATGTATCAATACGTTGATCATGAGTGTCTTATATAAGGCAGACCCTAATGAAGTAAAACTGATCATGATCGATCCGAAGGTTGTAGAATTGAGTGTGTATAATGGTATTCCACACCTTCTGATCCCGGTAGTCACTGATCCCAAAAAGGCGGCAGGCGCACTGAACTGGGCAGTGGGAGATGTCAAGACGTTATCAGGCATTTGCCAAATATAATGTCAGAGATATGAAAGGATATAACGAAAAGATCAAAAGTCTTGGAGTCCAGACCGAAGAAGGCGATAAACTGGAGCCTATGCCACAGATCATTATTATTGTTGATGAGCTTGCGGATTTGATGATGGTGGCGCCGGGAGAGGTAGAAGAATCCATCTGCCGCCTGGCACAGCTTGCGAGAGCCGCAGGCATCCATCTGATCCTTGCGACACAGAGACCGTCAGTTAACGTTATCACCGGACTTATCAAGGCGAATATGCCTTCGAGAATCGCATTCTCAGTATCATCCGGTGTAGATTCCCGGACGATTATAGATATGAACGGTGCAGAGAAGCTTCTTGGAAAGGGCGATATGCTTTTTATCCGCAGGGATATCAGAAACCGGCCAGAGTACAGGGATCATTTGTTACAGATAAGGAAGTACAGCAGGTAGTAGAATATCTGCGTGAACATAACGGCGATGTTACATACAATCAGGATTCAGGATCCGGCGGAAGTGAAGGTAATGAAAATGATGCATATTTTGCAGATGCCGGAAGACTGATTATTGAGAAGGAAAAAGCATCTATCGGAATGCTCCAGCGAGCTTTTAAGATAGGATTTAACAGGGCTGCAAGAATCATGGATCAGTTATGTGAGGCAGGCGCCGTAGGACCGGAGGAAGGAACAAAGCCACGTAAAGTTCTGATGTCTTCGGAAGAATTTGAACAATATTTGAATGAGAAGAATGGATAAGAGATAGAATTCACAGTAGGAGGATGGCATAAGATGAGATGTAGGTATTGTGGTCAGAGAATACCTGAAGGGGAATTGTATTGCAGACATTGTGGAAAAAGAGGTCCGCATTGTTCCGGACTACAACCCATTAGATGATATGCTTACAGCACAGATAAAAGGTGCAATAGACAGTGATGGCTATGAGGATGAGATGTATTATTCCCGGCCTTCACGTAACAGAGATGCAGCTGGAAGATCTACAACCGGCAGCCGTAGAGGAAATGAAAGACGCAGTACAGGTGTGGCAAGAAATAATACAAGAAACAGAAGCAGACAGATGAATGAGGATGAACGCAGACGCCGTAACCGTGAGCGTGCAAGACAAAAAGCACTTCGCAAAAAAAAGAAAAAGCAAGTGCACTGCTTCTTGCATTGTCCCTGTTACTTATCATAGGAATTGTTGGAATATTTGCTTATATGACATCATATATTGGTGCGGTCAACAAGGGAAATAAAGCACTCGAAAAGAAATGATTATACAGAGGCAGAAGACTGCTTCAGAAATGCCATGGCAAAAGATGACACCAGACCGGAAGCATACACAGGCCTTTCAAAAGTTTATCAGGCACAGGATAATACAGAAAAAGCAGAGCGTCTGTTCTCGGATGCACTGAAAAAACAGGAAGATAATATCGAATTATATCGTGCGTGCATCAAATTCTATATCCGTTCTGATCAGAACGAGAAGATTCCGGAGCTTCTGGGATGATGTTCAGCAGTTAAAACTGACGGCAGAATCGGGAAATAAGATATATTATACGAAGAACAAGAAGAAGCCAACCACAGGCAGCCATAAGTACAATAGTCCGATTCAGATTGAAGAGGAGACACAACGATCTATGCAATAGCAGTAAATAAGGCGGGCATTCCAAGCCTTCCGGTGAAAAAAATCATATACCGTTGAACTTCCGATCGAAGATGCACCGGCAGTGTCCCCGTCAACCGGACAGTACAGCACTGCTCAGGAGATTGAGATTAAAGTACCGGATGGATATACGGCGTATTATACGACAGATAAATCAGAACCGACGACTTCTTCTACGAAGTACACCGGACCGGTAGAGATGCCGGAAGGAGAGACCATCTTTAAGGCAGTATTGGTCAATGCCAAGGGAAGAGTGAGCGGAATTACGACCAGAAATTATGTATTGAATTAAGATCGATATGTCCCCGGTCAAGTAGACTGGGGACATATCAAGATACACAACCGACAGATTCGATTAGATGTCTATGCCGTAGATGAAGATGATGTGATATATGAAGTGGAGGCCCAAAAAGAGAATACATATAATCTTCCGAAAAGGAGTCGGCTGTATCAGGGGATCATCGACAGTAAATTGTTGCCACCGGGAGTTGTTGATTTCAATTTATTGAATGAAGTTTTGAGCTGGTGTCACCAGAATTGATAGAACTTTTGAAGTATATGGAACATAGTACGGATGAAGTGTCAGAAGTATGTAAAAGTGAACGAATTCAAAAGATGCATAGACGGATTTGTCAGATCAAAGCAAGTGAAAAGACAGAGGTGAAATATATGCAGTCGTGGGAAGAAAAGATACTTATAAAACAGGAAGGTATTGCAGAAGGAATATTAGAAGGAAAATTAGAAGAGAAGCAAGAACTTATGAGAAAGTTGTCTAATAAATTCTCAATCGAACAAATTGCAGAAATGCTGGAAATTGATATTTCTGAAGTAGAAAATATAATAAAAGAACTTGCAAAATAATAAAAGCGGTCAGATATATTCCGGAAGATATGTCTGATCGTTTTTATCGTTATGCGTTCAAAAGATGCTTCCGATTTTAGGTTCTGTAGACGTCAAAGTATGCAAGAGAAGTATAAGTCGAATTGTGTAATGTTTTTAACAAGCTTCAAATGCATAAAAGAAAAATTAATACTGTGATCGGCTCTGCATATTTTGAATTTTTGTAAAAAATACATACAAATAAATGAATTTCAACTGGGGAAGTAGAAAAAAACACAAATTTAACATTTCAACCACTTGAAAAATAAATTCCTTAGTAGTACAATTGTGTTAAAAGATTAACGATGCTTTCTTGATAAAAAATATTATCAAGTTATACAATGCATCAATACATAATAAAAGGAGCGTGTTTGATATGGCAAGATTTACACTGCCACGTGATGTTTCAGGCTTCTTTTTTTAGCTATTAAAGATTATTAAAGAATATTAAAAAGCCTTATTTAATCACATTTTTGGGAAGGATTGATAAAGAATAATAAAGATCAATAAGGTTGCAAATCTGGATTTTTGTTGCAAAAGTGTTGTAGATGTCTTCAAAAAATATTTGAAACAACAGTTAGAATCAAATTCAATAAAATGACATGAGAGTAAAATCTTGTGTCTTTTTTAGTATTTAACTATAAGTATATGAACTGTATGAACCAAAAAAGGAAATACACAATAGATACAATTAAGAAATAAGATCAGAAGTCTTTTACACCAGAAAATAGATTTACAAGAAAAATAATCTGTTATTGAACCGAAAAATTGGGGTGAATTGGATTATTATCATATAATAGTATATAAAGATTGAAAAAGGACATAATTATGGTATAATTAAACCATAAAAGGAGGTGCTGATTATGCCACAAATAATTCCTATAAAAGAATTGAAAAATACTTCTGAAATTTCTGAGATGTGTCATAGGACAGCGGAACCTATCTATATTACAAAAAATGGATATGGAGATATGGTTATCATGAGTATGGAGAATTATGAATCGACAATGAAACAGCTTGCAATGTATCGCGATATTGAAATATCTGAAAGGCAGATCGAAACAGAGCAGGTAAAAGATGCAAGAAAGGCACTGGGTGAAATGAGGGCAAAAGTATGGTTTATAAATTAAATGTTACAGATCATGCAGACGAATTACTTGATAATCTTGTGTATCATTTGATTTACCGCCTGAAAAACAAAGAAGCTGCAAAACATTTGTTAGATAGTGTAGAAAGTATTTATGACCGATTGGTGGAGAATCCATACCAATTTCCGAAAAGTCGGGATATGTATTTGGCAAAAAAGGATATTATGAGGCGGTTATTCCACAAATGAATTATATCGTGATATTTGATGTAAGAAAAGATATGTAAATATAGTTGGTATTTTTCATCAATTAGAGAATTATCTAAGCAAATTGTAATATAAGAAAATGATGTATTATATTAAAGAGCAATTGACATAAATTTGTATGAAGTTTATTGTAATAATACCAACAGGCAACTTGAGTGTCTGTTAAGCGAAGAAGTAAGGTGTTGTGCCAGAGGATTAATGCCTTGCGAGTTTTATAAGGGTTTGGCATTTACCACAATCTGGCTAGAGAATGCAGACTCTCAAAAAAATGCCAGAGGCTCTGTTTTATACAGGGGCTTTCTTTTTTGACTAAATTGCATGAAAGCAATTCACGAGGACTTGCCCAGTAGGAAAAGAGAGAAACTGATCATAATCTTTGATAAAAAAGTCAGGTTGATTATATTTAATCTTCCTGACTTTTCTACATATAATTAGGTATTACTATAGCTCATTTAAAACGTACTCTCGTGGCAGATTCCTCTTCGCACCGATAATATACAGAATTGCCGGCATATAACAGGAGAAAAAGATAATAACCTGCATAAGAAGCGGAAGCTTATAATTAAAATGTCTTACAGACGCTCCAGGCATTAAAAAAATCATATAAAGAGTAACTACGATATCGAAGATAACTGCAGTTACCAACAAAATTTTCCCATTATTCACGAGCTGTGCAGATTTTTCGGTTGCGCCACAATTGCGTTCGGCGATATTTCCAAATAATAAAAATGCCCCAAAGAATATCAGACCAATTATTGCAACAAATAGAAGAATTACCCCTTCCAATCCCAGTTCCGAAGGAATCACAATCGTCAAAAATAAGGAAATTAAGAAAACCAAAGAAAGAAGCGCCGTTCCAATAAGTCCTGTTAGCTGATAATAAATCCCAGCACCTTTTAACAGACGACGTCCACCTGGAGTTTTTCTGCCTTAGCCAATAGAGCAGAGCAGTTCATCACAAAATTCCGTTGGAGTCATATCTAAAATTTCTTCAAAATCCTCCCTGCGTTTTTCGGCTTCAAGAGCCATTCCAGTAAGATCCCGTTCAAATTGCCTAATTTCAGAATCTAACAAAGGAAAGGTACGGATATGGCGCATCATTTGCCGTATTATTTTTTGATCTTTTTTATTCAACATGATTTTATACCTCCGTATCAAATACCTGGTTTACAGATTGGGATATCTGTTTCCAGTTTGTTTTAAATTTGTTCAAATATTCTACTCCATCTGGTGTAATGGAATAATATTTTCTGCTTGGACCCAGTGGAGAAGGGTGCATCTCAGAGGTAATAATTCCTTTTTTTTCAAGACGAACCAATAATGGATAAATGGTTCCTTCTTTTATATCTTTAAATCCATAACCCAGAAGAGTTGTAACAATTTCATAACCATAAGATGTATTTTTGGATAATATTTTTAAAATACATCCTTCTAATGTTCCACGCATTAATTGAGATTTATCATACATTGCATCACCTGATATTTTCTAATCTATTTATCAATATTATAACATAGCCAGAAAACATGACAATAGATAAGTAATCGAATTGACAATAACTACTATGTGGTGTAGAGTAGAAGCGTACTAGTATGTGGAACAAAGTAGCTGAATACAGATTATCAAATAAGGTGGGGAATGCAAATGTTAACAAAAATAATCTATAAAAATTTCCGAAGTAATTTTAAAAACTATGTTGCCTTTTTATAGGAAATATGATAGGTGTAACAGAATTTTTTTTTTTGTATTTTGGGGTTTGTATTCTATTGTAAAAAATATGTCTGCAAATTCCGTAATGTTAGAGGATACATTGGAAGAAATTATTATTTCGGTCAGCGTGATAACTATATTTTCTACTGCTTTAATGGTTTATTCGATGCTGAATTATATTAAGAAAAGAATAGCAGATTATAGTTTGTTTTATATTTTGGGAATGAAAAAACAAAAGTTATACGTATTTGTTTTTCGGAATATCTGGCGGGATGGATGGTTTCCCTTTTAATAGGTTTAGGTATCGGAAGAGGAATATTGTATTTAATCCAACAGATTTGGCACAAGCTTTTCCCCACATATATTTCTTTGTGTTCAGTTGGTACGGAAATATATTTTAATACATGTAAAATCAGCTTTTTCATCATGCTTGCAGTAGTCTTCGTCCTCTTAATCTGGGCCGATAATAGTGGTATCAGCCGAATGATAGCAGGAAATGAAATAAAAGAGAAAAGGCCTAAAAGTATTTATTGGAGTATTTGCATTGTAATTGGTGGGGGATTATTAATTTGTGGTTATTGGAGTTACCCCAATAATACTTTTTACTGGATATGTCCTTTCTCATGTGGAATGGATTATGGGAGGTTTTTTGATATTGATTTTTGGAGGTGGAATACTCTTAGAAATCATTCATAGTCATTTGAAATTCTACCTGAAAAATTTATTAAAACTCAATCAATTGTATAGTAAGTATCAGACGAATGTATTGGTTTTGCTGATGTTTCTTTCTCTTCATTTTATAGCATTAAGTTATTGCACTGCGAATGTATGCGAATTACTTCCAATAAATGGTCATGAAAAGTATTATCCATATCAGGCAATATGGATGAACCGTGGGGAAAAGGGCGATATATCTTTCAGTGAAACGTTAAGTCATTCTTACAATGGTAAATATGAAAATATTCCAATGATCAGGGTAAGTAGCTATGGAAATGAATTAATTGGTATTTCGGAAAATACATATAAAAATTGACAGGCAAATCTGCAGACCTAAAAAATGAAGAAATTATATATATTGTAAATGAATATAAAAATCATTCTGGTGCAAATGTGACAAGAGGCGGATTTGAATATGGACGCAATGGATTTACATGGCTTGCAATGGGAAGTTATATAAACAAATTAAAAAATATGTGGATCCATCGTCTAATCATCCATTACCAAATCATGACACGGATCACCTATATAAAATCAGGGAAACCGTAACTGGAAATTTATTCGGATATTATAAGATGAATGACGAAGCAGAAAATGTGGTTGTATTTTCTAATAAATATTTTTCTAGGCAATATAAAATATTATCAAAAAAGAATATGAACCTAATACATTGACGTTATTTGCATTTCCAAATGAAAGTAAAGAAAAGGCAACAGCCAAAATAAAGAAGTACGCGAAAATTCATGGACCGAATGATTTTGAATTAACAGATACACCACAAAGCACATTGTATATTACAGATGAATTTCTCAAAACAGTAAAAAAAGGAGACATTTTCAAAATTACAAATAAAATATTCATTATCATTGCATTACTTATCAGTTCAATTTTTGTTTCAGCAATTAAGGCGGCTTCAGATTTACAATACTATCGGAAAGAAAAAAGAATTTTTACAATGTATGGGAATTCATGAAAAAATCTGGAAAAAAATTTTTGATGTAGAGATACAAATATTATCATGGATTTCATTAATAACGGCGACAATTTTGTCAGCAGCATATATGATAATGAATATTCATATTGAGTCAGAAAGAGGGGTTATATATGGATATAAAATATGGATTTATTGGCTTGTTATTTTATGTCTATATTGGTTTATGCATTATATCTTACAGAGAATAGTTACACGGTATGCTAGGAAGAATATTGAAAGGCAGGAGAAACGAAAATGAATGTATTACAGGTCGAAAATTTAATAAGAAGCTATAGAAAATCCGTAATAAAAGAAAGTGAAGAAGACGTAAAAGTGTTAAAAGGAATCAGCTTTCAAGTTGCGGAAGGCGAATTCGTTGGAATCATGGGAAAATCCGGATGTGGTAAGACAACTTTGCTTAAAAACACTCGGAATGATTGATAAACCGACGGATGGAACGATTAAATTTATGGGAGAAGATACCAGTGAACTATACGGGGATAAACTTGCGGATATCCGGAACAGTAAGATAGGATTTATTTTTCAGGATTTTTATCTGATGGACAGCCTTTCAGTGGAAGAGAATATCATGCTGCCGATGATCATAAGCAAACAGAATATTAATAAGATGATTGTAGAAGCAAAGAAATATGCAGAACAATTTCAGATAGAACATCTGTTAAAGAAGAACCCCTATGAATTATCCGGTGGTGAAAAGCAGAGAGTTGCTATATGTCGTGCTTTGATCAACAATCCGGATCTGATCCTTGCAGATGAGCCAACCGGAAATTTGGACTCAAAGTCAGGAAAGATTGTAATTGATGCATTAAATAAGATTTCATCGGAATATAAGAAGACAATTGTCATGGTAACGCATGATCCGCAGATGGCTAGCTATTGCAGTCGGTTAATTCTGTTGAAAGATGGTGTAATACTAGAGGATTTGAAGAATAGCGGAAATCAGGATGCATTTTATCAGGAGATCCTTGGGAAGATGAAAGAGTTGTAGAAGATTCACAAAAGTGAGCATTTCTAAATTACATATTGAAAACAGATATCAGATGACCGATTGGTGGAGAATCCATACCAATTTCCGAAAAGTCGGGATATGTATTTGGCAAAAAAAGGATATTATGAGGTGGTTATTCCACAAATGAATTATATCGTGATATTTGATGTAAGAAAAGATATTGTAAATATAGTTGGTATTTTTCATCAATTAAAGAATTATCTAAGCAAATTGTAATATAAGAAAATGATGTATTATATTAAAGAGCAATTGACATAAATTTGTATGAAGTTTATTGTAATAATAACAACAGACAACTTGAGTGTCTGTCAAGCGAAGAAGTAAGGTTTGTTGTGCCAGAGGTCAGTGCCTTACGAGCTTTATAAGGGTTTAGCATTTACCACAATCTGGCTAGAGAATGCAGACTCTCAAAAGAAAATGCCATAGGCTCTGTTTTATACAGGGGCTTTCTTTTTGACTAAATTGCATGAAAGCAATTCGCGAGGACTTGCCCAGTAGGAAAAGAGAGAAACTGATCATAATCTTTGATAAAAAGTCAGGTTGATTATATTTAATCTTCCTGACTTTTCTACATATAATTAGGTATTACTATAGCTCATTTAAAACGTACTCTCGTGGCAGATTCCTCTTCGCACCGATAATATACAGAATTGCCGGCATATAACAGGAGAAAAAGATAATAACCTGCATAAGAAGCGGAAGCTTATAATTAAAATGTCCTACAGACGCTCCAGCATTAAAAATCATATAAAGAGTAACTACGATATCGAAGATAACTGCAGTTACCAACAAAATCTTCCCATTATTCACGAGCTGTGCAGATTTTTCGGTTGTGCCACAATCGCGTTCAGCGGTATTCCCAAATGATAAAGATAGCAAAAAGAAAGTAAGACCAATTCTTTGCAACAAATAATACAAGTAATCCGGTTTGTGCAAGTTCGGACGGAATTATAATTGTATAAAATAATGCAAGTAATAGGATTAGTGAAAAAAGTGCTGTTCCAAGAATTCCTGTTAATTGATAATAAATTCCGGCACCTTTTAACAGATAGCGACCACCTGGAGCCTTGCTGCCACCGATAGAGTAAAGCAATTCATCACAAAATTCAGTTGGGGTCATGTCCAAAACATCTTCAAAATCTTCTCCACGTTTTTCAGCTTCAAGAGCCATTCCGGTAAGATCCCGTTCAAGTTGCTTAATTTCAGAATCTGATAAAGGAAATGTACGAATATGGCGTATCATTTGCCGTATGATTCTTTGATCTTTTTTTATTTAACATGATTTTATACCTCCGTATCAAATATCTGGTTTACAGATTGGGATATCTGCTTCCAGTTTGTTTTAAATTCGTTCAAATATTCTACTCCATCTGGTGTAATGGAATAATATTTCCTACTTGGACCCAGTGGAGAAGGGCGCATCTCAGAGGTAATAATTCCTTTTTTTTTCAAGACGGACTAATAATGGATAAATAGTTCCTTCTTTTATATCTTTAAATCCATACCCCAGAAGAGTTGTAACAATTTCATAACCATAAGATGTACTTTTTGATAGTATTTTTAAAATACATCCTTCTAATGTTCCACGCATTAATTGAGATTTATCATACATTGCATCACCTGATATTTTCTAATCTATTTATCAATATTATAACATAGCCAGAAAACATGACAATAGATAAGTAATCGAATTGACAATAACTACTATGTGGTGTAAAGTAGAACTATACTATTATGCGGAGCAAAGTAGCTAGTTGCAGATTACAAAATGAAGAGGGGAATGAAGATGTTAACAAAAATAATCTATAAAAATTTTCGAAGTAATTTAAAGAATTATATTTTGTTTTTCTTGAGTAATATTGTTGCAATTATGGAGCTATTCGTATTTCGTGGATTAAAAGAGATTGTATTGCAAATTGTAAAAGATACCGAAACAGCATTTCTTTTTTAGAATTGACTTTACTATGGCTTTAGGAATGATTTCTGTTATTACCATAATGTTGATGGCGTATGCTATGATTTATTATTTAAAATCAAGAATAAGAGATTATGGATTATTTATTATGATGGGAATGCACAAACGAGAGGTATTTAGTTTGATGTTGATAGAATATGTTCTTGGCTGGGTATTCTCATCAATACTAGGACTTATTCTTGGAACTGGTATATTGTATGGCATTCAGTTTTTATTACACAAAATTGCACCTTTATATTTTGTACGAATAGTAACGGCAAATTTGAATATATATGTGTATTCAATAAAATTTAGTATCGGAATTATGATTTTTACGTTTTTTGCTGTCATAGTATGGATTGAAAATCATAATCTGAGTTCACTGATACAAGCTGAAGAAAAGATTCAGAAATGTCCGCAAAAAGGATATTGGACAATTGCAGTTATTATAGGAATTATATTGAGTGTAATTGCCTGGTTTATGTTTCCAAGCTATGAAGAAGTGCATTATGATGCATATTTTATATGGATAATTGGTGGATTTTTAATTTTAACTTTTGGCATGGGTGTATTACTGGAAGAAATAAAAAACACGAACAATTTTTTTTTACTTGAAAAATGTATTACAAATAAATCAATTTAGCAGTAAATATCAAAATAACCTAATGCTGTTATTAATGTTTTTTGTTATTCATTTTTTTGCACTTACATATATAAGCACAGAAATTTCTTCATTATTACCAATAGAACACTATAAAGCGAAAAAATTATCCATATGATATGTTGTGGATGGCAAACACAAGTGAACAGAAGTATATAGATTCTCTGGCTGATAAAACGAAAATAACAGAAATTCCAATGATGAGGGTTACTTCCGTTAGTGGCGATCAGCAAATCGGTATTTCAGAAAGTTATTACAATAAATTGACTGGAAAGACATTACATTTAAAAAAATAAACAAATAGTAGTAGCAATGCAAGATCAAAATCATCCAAATAGAAGCGTAAAGGATCGAACATTTCATTTCAATTATAGAATTATGTATACAGGAAGATATTCAGATGATAAAAGTGAAGAACTCCATTCAATTGTAGTAAAAGGGAAAAGAAATGAAAATTCCGCTCAATCCAAACGCCATCTATATAAAATCAAGAAAAATGTATACAGAAAATGTGATTGGACAATATACAACAAACAGATGGTCAGAATCCTTGATTATATTCTCTGATAAATATTTTGAGAAAGAATATAAAAGAATAGAACAGACAAAAAATGAACCGTCTAAATTGATTTTAATTAAATTTGATCAGGAAAATAAACGTAATCTCTGAAAGAAATAAGAACTTATTCCACAAAACATGGAACAAAAATTATTAATGATGGAAATGAACAAAACATTATATATTACACAGAATCTTTTGTAAAAACACAGCAAACATTATTGATGTTTCGTTTATTAAGCAAGGTGTTTATTTTAACAGCATTATTTTTAAATTCGATTTTTATTATGGAAATAAAGGTTGAATCAGAAATCCCATCCTATAAAAAAGAAACAGGAATTTTTACGTTGCATGGGAATGCAAAAAAAAAGAACGTAAAAGCTCTTTATCTCTTGGAAATGCAAAGTGTCGGAATGATTTCATTAGCAGCCGGTATTTTTATGTCCGTCATACATTTTATTGCATGTTTATTACGAATGGAAAAAGCAGGGGAAGTTAATAAATGGAATTTTACAAAGTATTGGCTGGTTGCCTGCTTAGGATATATTGCATTAGAGTTGCTTGTACAAAGAGGTTTTGCGCTATATATTACACGTAAAATTGAAGGAGAATTAAAAGATGAGAACAAATGTATTAGAAGTTGAAAATTTAATAAGAAATTATAGAAAATCCGTAATAAAAAAGAAAGCGAAGAAGATGTAAAGGTTTTAAAAGGAATCAGCTTTCAAGTTACAGAAGGTGAATTCGTTGGAATCATGGGTAAATCCGGATGTGGTAAAACAACTTTGCTTAAGACACTCGGAATGATTGATAAACCGACAGATGGAACAATTAAATTTATGGGAGAAGATACCAGTGAACTATACGGGGATAAACTTGCGGATATCCGGAACAGTAAAATAGGATTTATTTTTCAGGATTTTTATCTGATGGACAGCCTCTCAGTGGAAGAGAATATCATGCTGCCGATGATCATAAGCAAACAGAATATTAATAAGATGATTGCAGAAGCAAAGAAATATGCAGAACAATTTCAGATAGAACATCTGTT
>VOFI01000468.1_pt1 | contig 24001 bp, 28 predicted proteins | sample 5384131 | NCBI WGS metagenome assembly VOFI01 (sample SAMN12384728, study PRJNA508395) | human gut metagenome | isolation source: healthy gut H | host: Homo sapiens | reverse complement strand
AGGTCATTCTCTGAACATATCCAACGTCTGCCTTTTTATGCTGTTTTACCTGCTCTGTAAAGCCTTTTGGTATTATCACAACGCTGTCCTGATCGAGCCTTTTAAGCTCTGCGGCATAGTCGTCAGACTTTATATCTACAACTGTTATCTTACCGTCACCAGCCTTTGCAGTAGCTTTCAGAGAGTTTAAAACGTTTTCTGTGAACTCTGTTTTGTCAAGGTCGCAGATAGTAAGGTCGGAAGCCTTTTCGGCACTGTCGCTAGAAGCCATGAACTCCAGATATTCTCTGCCTGTCATGGTCTTATACGCACCAGCCTCGTCAGGGAGGTATGTAATGCTTTTTCTTACCATATCAGGTTCAGTGAGAATACTATGACCTGCCACGATAGCGTCGCCCTCTGTTGCCTGCAAAAGTGTTGATATCATTCTTATGGTCGTGGTCTTTCCTGCACCGTTTGGACCTATCAGCGCAAATATCTCGCCCTTTCCAACATCAAAAGTGACGTTATGGGAGGCGTAAATGCCTTTTTGTAAATCAAGTATAGCACACCACGTTCCAACTGTCAATTGACATTTGTCATGCACTGCTATGTAAATATGATTTATTAACAGTATCCACTGTCTATGGCACGATGTCAATAGCGGTTTTCAGCAAAACAGGCATGATTTTTATTATTTATGCGTTAGAATGTAAAACTCACTTACTTTGTGAGATAAAGTAAACCACGTTACACAATGATTACAAATCAAATAATATTCTGTACATTTTCAACTCTTTCAAGTACGTTTTTTGGATATCACAATGTAATGATTTGATTACATTTTGGTTACAGACAAGGGTAAAAAAACGGACGATTGTTGAAAACTTTATAATTTTCAACACCAAATTGCTGTTATAGCATGAGTTTTAAACATTTTCAACATAGTTTTCAACATTTTCAAAAGTTTTCAACTGTAGTTTTCAACTGTCCAAAAAAGCTCTTGTTACCGTTTTTTAATCATTTGTAATTTATTCATTTTTCGTACTTCTATAGTAAATAGGGAGGATTTATTACATTTTCACCAATGAACGAATTTAAAATTTGTGAAGTATTTAAGTTTTTAAATAGGCTTTTTGCTGTTTACAAATGAATGAAAATATGTTAAACTTATAATAAATATGAATGAAAAGTTACAATATTCATTATTGGAGGAAAAATTATGGTAAAATTAACTAGTCTGAAGAAAGCCGCCGCTGTGCTGCTGACTTCGGTAACGCTCATGTCGGCTGCGGCGGCACTGCCTGCTGTGGACGAAACGCCGCTTCTTTCGCAGACGGCGATAACTGTTGAGGCGGCAAGCGTCGGAAAAGTCACAGGGCTTACTTCAAAAACACTTAGCAACAGCGAGATAAAGCTTAGCTGGAAAAAGGTCAGCGGAGCTTCGGGATACTCAGTTTGTATGAGAAAAAACGGTAAATATCCGCAGATCGCAGACGTAAAAAGTGGCTCGACCCTCACATACACTGTGAAAAATCTGCCAAACGCTACCCGTGAAAACTTCAAGGTAAGAGCCTACAAGACCGTGAAAGGAAAAAAGGTCTACGGTGCATATTCCGACAACTGGAACACCGCCACGAACCCACAGCCTGCAAAGGGTCTAAAGGTATCAAGCGTATCTTATGACAGCGTAAAGCTTTCATGGACAAAGATAGGCTGTACAAATTACAGAGTATTTCAGCTTAAAAATGGTCAGTGGAAAGAGATCGCAAAGACCACTTCCACAAGCTACACTGTAAAAAATCTCAGCCAGAAGACCACCTACAAGTTCAAGATAAGAGCCTGCAAGACAGACGACAAGAAAGCCAACCACTACGGAAAATATTCCGCAGAGGTATCCGCTACTACATCTAAAGCTCCTGCTGTTGTGACCCCAGTTTCACAGCATGGTCAGCTTTCTGTAAAAATATTGTTGACAAGAACGGCAAGATATTCAAGATAAAGGGTATGTCAACTCACGGCATCATGTGGGAAGATTTCTCCGATATCCTTACAAAGGACTCTCTTAAAGTGCTGAGAGATGACTGGAAGGTCAACACCATAAGAATTGCAATGTACACAGAAGAATGGGGTGGCTACTGCACCGAGAACGGCAAGTATCAGGCACAGGCAAAGCAGAAAGTCAAGACAGGCGTTGAGAACGCAAAGTCTCTTGGAATGTATGCTATAATCGACTGGCACGTTCTCAATGACCAAAACCCTAACAACCACAAAAATGAAGCTATCAAGTTCTTCACAGAAATGGCTAAGACCTACAAGAACTACAATAACGTTATTTATGAGATCTGCAACGAGCCTAACGGCGGTGTAACATGGACAGGCGGCATAAAAAGTTACTGCCAGAGCGTTGTAAGCGCTATCAGAAAATACGACAGTGACGCTATCATAATTTGCGGTACAGGCACATGGAGTCAGGACATAGATCAGGTGCTTGGCAACAAGCTTTCAGACAAAAACTGCGTTTATGCTCTTCACTTCTATGCAAACTCTCACACTGATTGGCTGAGAAACAGACTTAAGAACTGCTACAACAAGGGACTTCCTGTTCTTGTATCTGAGTTCGGAACTTGCGACGCAAGCGGAAACGGCGGATATAACTCAGCAGAAAGCACAAAATGGCTCAAGCTTCTCGACTCACTAAAAGTGGGCTACATAAACTGGTCAGCCTGCGGAAAGAGCGAAACGGCTTCCGCATTCGTTAGCGGTACGAACCTCAAAGCTATAAAGAGCGGCACTTCACAGCTCACAGCAAGCGGCAAGTTCATTCGTGATTGGTACAGAAACCACTGATAACACAAAAGACCTCTCTTGGTGGGAGGTCTTTTTTTTGCACAGAAACTAACGATAAGCGGGCGACCCAAGGTCGCCTCTACACTATAAAAACAAAGCCGAGGGGCATTTACCTCTCGGCTATTGTTCCGTTCTTATAACGGCTGTAAAAAGCATAGCATAGAACGATGTGCCAAGCAAAAAAGCTGATTTGCCCAGAATATATCGTTAGGCTCGCATGGCTTTAGATTTCTGCCTATAACAGGCTTTCTTACAAGCTGTCCGCCGTAATACTCATCACTGCCAAGCTGGATACCCAATGCACCTGCACACACCGACTGAGTTTGCGCTGAATTAGGACTAGGGGATTTTCTTCTGTCTTTTTTGTATACCTGAGAAGCGTTCTTGCTGTCAAGGTGAAGATAAGAAACGTTCATTTTCATAAGCAGGGCGGCTATTCTTGCAGGTATAAAGCTGAGAACGTCGTCTAGCTTTGCAGGGAATTTGCCGAAGTTTATGTATGTGTCTGTTTTATAGCCCACTGTGTTGTCGATAATATTCACTGTTCTGTAGAGTATTCCGCCCAGACCTCCGAATATCGCAGACCAGAAAATAGGTGCGACCGCCCAATCTGTGGTGTTCTCTGCAACCGACTCCACCGTACTTTTTATAACAGCGTCAATGTTCATATCGTCGGTGTCACGGAAGGTCACTTTTTTTACCTTGCGCTGTGCCGAAGAAAGATTGCCTGCCCTTGCAGCACGCATCACTCCCCCTGCCGCAGTTTTAAGGGACTTTACAGAAAGTGCTGACCAGCACATTATGCCCTCGAGGAAAATGCCAAGTGCGGCATTTAGCTTATAGCCCACAAATAGAAGAAGCAATGCCACAGCGGCAACTATAAGAAGCACTATCACTGTCATCATAAGACCTGCCATGCGCTGTGCTTCAGGAGTATTTTTTATAGCTGTTTCTGAAAGACTTATCAAGCTTTGCCACAAGTTTTTTATAAAATACTGAGGATAGACCACTACTTCAGGGTCGCCAAGGAGCATATCCAGCGCAAAGCCAAGCGCAAGCGCCGCCAGTGAATTTATCAACATATATTGTATATTCTTATATTATTTGCATATCTCCGAAAGCTTTTCAAGCATAAGATCCATTTCCTCGTCTGTGCCGATAGTAATTCTCAGGAAGTTATCTATTCTCGGCTTGTTGAAATATCTCACGAAGATACCATTTTCACAGAGGTATGTGAAGATCTCCTTTGCAGAGAGCTTTTCATGCTGTGCAAAGAGAAAATTCGTTTCGCTGTCAAGTACAGAAGCGTCAGCACTAGGGTATTTTCTAAGCTCTGCTATGGTTTTCCCCTCAATATCGCCTTTACCTTTGATGACGGCGGATAAGGGTTTTCGTTAGCATTGAGCTTTATTATCTTATCGTTTTTAGGCTGTTCCCCTGCAACGTATGGCTCTATATTTATAAGGTTTTTTCTCCAAAGCTTTTCGCTCATTTTACATTATCCTCTCTATATTTTATCATAGTAAAGCATTAATATAAAATATTATAGCACATACCGCTTATGTTGTCAAATAAAAGCCGCCTAGCTTTCAAAGTAAGCCTGTATAGACTGCAAAACGCCGTCATAGTAATATGCGTTCACGCTCATGGAATCGCTCTTCCAATCAAGAAACTGATCTTTGCCGTTTCTGTCGCTGACCTCAGGTGTGCCTAAGATCGCAGCCATTTCCTCAGGAGTTGAATTTTTTGTTATACCGAATATTGAGCAGTCGCTTTCGGTGGTGAAACTCATTCTTATCTTATGGAGGGTATGATCGCTGTTGAGCCAGAAGTCGAAGATGATGATATTATCCACAGTCGAGCTTGTTTTTCCGTAACAAAGAGCAGAATCGTATTCATCGTCAGGGGTATCCACCATTTCTTTTCTTACATCATCAATAAGCTCTGTGCCTGTGAAAACGTGGTTTATGCCCTTATAGCTTACGCTTATATCCTTTGGCAGAACAGCGTCTGAGCTAAGGTCAAGTGCCTTGAGGTCATCATATACCTTTACTCTGTTCTCATCAGTGTTTACAGTGCTCTCGCCCGGTGTTGTTATGCCTGTATACTCAGATGTGAAAACAGCCTCTCCGTCTTTTTCGTGTATTTCTTCCTGCGGATAGTTTTTGCTGTAGTATGTGAAATCGGAAACCGAGAAGTCATCAAGCACTACGTCATACTCTTCATAATTACTATATGTTTCCACCACGGTAAGTGAAATTGTATAGTCAACATTCTCCCAATACATTGTATAGCATTTGTAATCGTCCATGCCGTCATATTCGCTGTTCATATAAATGCTTGTAGGACAGCCCATTTTGTCGATTATTTTATCAAGATCTTCTTTATTGCTGTAGCTGCCGTAGCTTTCATACTCCCAGTCGGATGTATCCACAGCCTCTTCCAAAGGTATTGTAACGCTCCAGCTGTTTTCCTTTAGAATGTCAGCCACGCTTGCGTCACGGTCAAATGGGTTTCCACTGATAAGGTCGTATTTTGTTTGGCTCTCATCTGATGAAACGAAGGTTATCTCAACGTTAGTGTTTTCACCTACCATTTTATCGATGCTCATAATATCACCGGATTTGCCAATATCGTCGCCGTACAATTCCATAGCAGCATTGCCGCCGTCTATGGCACTAAGGTCAACAGGCACCGATATTTTGCTTCCGAAAATATCCTGAGGCAAAGTATCTGACGGATCAGACCCTTTAAAGCCTGTTATCCAGTATTTATCACTGTTATTGCCTGCCGTATCAGCTTTATCGGCAGCCGAACTGCTTTCACTGCTTTTTTGTGACTCAGTCACAACGACCACGCCGTCATCATTATCATTATCCTTACTGCCGTTTGGGCTGAGCACGACCGCCGCTGTGATACCTCCGCCAACTACTGCTGCGGCACAAACGCCTGCTATTACTTTTGCTTTTACTGTTGAAAACATTACTTTTCCTCCCGATATAGTTTTTGTTGATGTTACGCTATCGGGAACTGCATTAGCGGCTGAGGCTGAGCCTGTGAAAACGGTAAGTTTCGGAAGAACGGTGTTTGAAGCCTCTTTATTAAGAAGCTTTGAAAGAATAAATACAGGCACGGCAGCATGAAGTCTGTCGTTGTTGTTTTCCTCGTATATAAGCACCGCCTCCTTTATCTTTTTTTTTCTTGCGGCACTAAGGCGGGAAGTTACTGTACCTGTGGTGCAGTTCATTAGTGAGCATATCGAAATAATACAGTATCACCGAACGCCTTTGCTCTTCTGTGAGAACAGTGTCGATAATATCCATTATTATCTTTCTTTTTTAGCGTCATTGCTCACATATTCCTCCGGGATAAGCCCCTCGTCAGGGATCTCCTCTATTATCTCCTCTGAGTTGTCCTCAGGGGCGGAATTGTTTCTAAAGTGCATTTTGCAGAGATTTATCCCTATCCTGTTTACCCATGCTGGAAAATTCTCAGGCTGTGCAAGAGTGCCAAGCTTTTGAAGGGCTGTAAGATAAGTTTCCTGAGTGATATCCTCTGCAAGCTGTGGGTCGCCAAGAAGCTTCAGACAGCTAAAATACACTGTTCTGCCCGTTTCTTCATAAAGCGCACCGAACGCCGCCTTGTTTCCCTGTGCCGCCTGCAATACAAGCTTTTTGATATCATCTTTTTCCATGTTTTTGACCTGCTCTTTCTTTCCGAATTGCCGTTTTCTCGTCCGCTGTTTTATCAGTCCCGACATTAGTTAGATGCAAAACGCAGACGATTTGTTGAGCAAATTCAAAATTTTCATATATAGTTTACATATAATTAATATTTATTACTATAATATTGCCGAAATAATTATATCACATAACAAAATGCCTGTCAACGAGCAAAAAATATCCCCCACAAATGTGAGGGATAGGTTTTTCAGAACATACCTGCAAGATACATTCTGCTTTCATAAAGCTTTTTTGAATTTGTATCGAAGGCAAAATGATATCTGTAGAGAGGTGTAAGCCCTGCGGCATTTTTCTCACCTGCAACATATGCAACGAAAACATCAGGGTCAGTGTCGCTGTTCACACAGTATGTTCCGCTCATTGACATATCGCCCTGTGAGTAAACATAGGAAAGATAGTTGCCTGAAATGCTGTTCTCGCCCTTTGAGATGCCCTGAGAAGCAAGCATATCCTGCACTGATTGTGCTGAATAATTGTCTATGTTGTCATATATCTCATCAAGCTTCTTGTGCTTGTGACATCATAGCAAAGCCTTGTTGGCATACCGGTCGGTATCCAAGCAGGTGTGTAAATATCGTTTGACATAGGCATTTCCTCTGCCCATACCACATAGCTGTCTGCAAGAGATACCTGTCCGTCAGGGTTTGTTAGATTTGCAACATAGACCGTTATCGCATCTCCCTGCGGCTCGACCTTTGGGATAAGAGTCATGTAATAGCTATCCCACCATTCTCCGCCGAAATAGTTGTCAGCACCTACACGATAATTGAGCATTTCGCCCTTTTTATCCTCATAGTGACCTCCGTCGCAGTATACAAAGCTATACTCGTCAGCATATTTTGCATAGAAATCAGATGTCTTTATATATCCGCCCACCTGCATAATGTCACCGTTAAGCTGAACAAGACCCGACGAAAGATCAGCATTTTTTATCTCGTCAGAAACAGTGTAAACAGCCATTTCAAGCTCGCTGTTTGAATTTGTACCGCTTGCATCATCGTCAGTAACATCATCTTCATTATCAGCATTTTCATCAAGTTCGTTTAGCTTGTCCTCTATCTCCTGCTCGTTCACTTCCCCCTGTGCGTCTGTCTGAACGGCTGTGTTTGGCTTATCAGCATCTGCTGTCTTATCTCTGTTTGCAAGCACCGCCGCTGTGATACCTCCGCCAACTACTGCCAATGCGACTACTCCTGCTATTACCTTTGACTTTACTGTTGAAAACATACCTTTTCCTCCCGATTTACTTATTGTAGTATTTTTATCGGGAACAATATCCTCGGCGGCTGCCGTGTTGCTGAAAACGGATAATTCAGGCAGCTTCAAATGCTGACATTCCTGCATAAATATCTTTGACAGAACAGGTATAGGCATAACAGCATGAAGCCTGTCATTGTTTTTCTTTTCGTAAATAAGCACCGCCTCCCTTATCTTCTTTCTTGCAGCGCTAAGACGGGAAGTGACAGTGCCAACAGAACATTCCATTATCTCTGCTATCTCAGCTACGCTCATCATATCAAAATAGAAAAGTATTATTGTCTGACGCTGTTCGTCAGTGAGAGCGGTGTCGATAATGTTCATTATTATCCTGCGTTTTTTTCTTCGCTGTCGGCATAATCGTCAGGGATAAGCTCGCTGTCGGGCGTATCGACGATTATCTTTTCCGACTCCTCCTCCGCAGTGCGGGGATTTTTCCTGAAATACATTTTGCAGTTGTTTATGGCAATGCGGTTTACCCATGCTGAGAAATTCTCAGGCTCTTTAAGACTGTCAAGCTTTTCAAGAGCTTTCATGAAAGTGTCCTGAGTTATATCCTCTGCCTGCTGAGCATTTCCAATAAGCTTCAGGCAGTTAAAATATACCGACCTGCCCGTTTCTTCGTAAAGCTCGCCGAAAGCTGCTCTGTCACCCTGTCCTGCCTGCAAAACAAGACGTCTTATCTTTTTTTCCTTTTCCATTTTTTCTACCAAGCTTTCTTTTTTTATTATCGAACAAAAAATATCCGTTTTCAGCACTCGGTTATTGTTCCGACATCACTTAGATGTTTGCTGAAAACGGAATATTGAGCAAATATAAAACTTAATACATTGTTTACAAAATATTAATCAACATATTCTCTGACTCTGAGATGTATACCCACGCTGTCAGCAACCGCCTGAGATTTTTTTATCTCCTCTTCGCCGATTATATCAACCACAGTGAGCATTACCTCAGGCACGAACTCTTTCACTCTTTTTGCAAAAGAGAGCATTTCTTCAAAGCAGTTCACACCCTTGAATGAGGGTCTTGTTATCTCGTCATAAGCCTTTGCGTCAGAAGCGTTAAGACTTATTGAGATTATATCAACAAGTCCCTTGAACTCAGCAGGAGTTTCACGCTTGTTGATAAGGTCGCTAAGACCATTTGTGTTGATCCTTACAGGTGTCTTTGTAACAGATTTTATATACTTTGCAGTTTCTTTGAGTATTTCAAGCTCACAGGTAGGCTCGCCATAGCCGCAGAAAATAATTTCCTTGTAGCTGTCAAGGTCACGCTTTTTGATGTTGTCTATTACCGATGTTCCAGCCACAGTGGGTCAGAACCATAAGCACCGTCACCGTTGTGACGAATACAGAATGTGCAGTTGCATGGGCACTTGTTTGTGATGTTGAGATAAAGCTTATCGCCTATCTCATAAGAAATATTCATAGCTTTTATCATTATAATTACCTCTTTTTTTGTAATATATCAAAGTATCAGAGCAGACAGGCGACCAAAGGTCGCCCCTACAGAGAAATCATCGCCGTTAGGCGATACCTTCATTCCTCATTCCTCACTCCTCATTCCTCACTAATATCTATTCTCTTATCTGTCCGTTGCCTGAGATAAGATACTTTGTGGTGGTCATTTCTCTAAGACCCATAGGACCTCTTGCATGAAGCTTCTGAGTGGAAATGCCTATCTCAGCACCCAGACCGAACATTCCGCCGTCTGTAAATCTTGTTGAGCAGTTTACATATACTGCCGCTGAGTCAACACGCTTTTTTGAAATTCCTGTGCCGCAAAAAAAGGCTTTCTGTTACGATACACTCAGAATGTCCTGTGGAAAATCTGTCGATATGTTCAAGGGCTTCCGCCATGTCGTCAACGACCTTGATAGAGATTATATAGTCAAGAAACTCTGTTGCATAATCGTCATCATCAGCAGGAGTAACGTTCTCAGGACCAAGTATCTGCCTTGTAAGCTCACAGCCTCTTATCTCAACGTGGTGCTTGTCAAGTCTTTCTTTAAGCTTCGGGAGAAAATCCTCTGCGATATCCCTGTGAACAAGACAGCTTTCAACTGCGTTGCATACAGACGGACGTGAGGTCTTGCCGTTATCAACAATGTTCACAGCCATTTTTATATCCGCACTTGCGTCAACATAAACGTGACAGTTTCCTGTGCCGGTCTCGATAACAGGCACAGTGGCAGACTGTACAACAGCCTTTATAAGCTGTGCGCCTCCCCTTGGGATAAGGACATCAATATAATCATTGGCTTTCATCATATCAAGAGCGATGCCTCTGTCAGTATCCTCCACAAGCTGAATGATATCAGGACTGAAGCCTGCCCTTTCGACAGCCTTTCTCATTAGGTCGGCAAGCATTTTGTTTGAGTTTATTGCTTCCTTTCCGCCCCTGAGTATAACAGCGTTTCCGCTTTTAAGGCAAAGTATAGCGCCGTCTACAGTAACATTAGGTCTGGCTTCAAAAATAATGCCTATAACGCCCATTGGCACTCTTACTTTTTCTATCTTCATGCCGTTAGGTCTTGTTGAGCCTGAAACTACCTCGCCCACAGGGTCGTCAAGCTGTGAAAGCTCCTCGCAAGCCTTTGCCATGCCCTCTATACGGCTGTCATTGAGTGCAAGTCTGTCAAGCATTGCTTCTGACATTTTTCTCATTCTGCCGTTTTCAAGGTCCACCTTGTTTGCTTCGATAATATCGTCCTTGCAAACTCTCAGGATATGTGCGATCTCAAGAAGTGCGTCATTTTTCTGTGTTGTTGAAGCGAAGGCGATATCCTTTTTTGCAAGCTTTGCTTTCTGTCCCAAAATATCGATGTAACTCATTTTTACTATACCTCCCCGTTAGCTGTAAAAAGTGTTCCTATAGGTTTATTTTCAAATACCTTATACAAATGTCTTGGATCTCTGCCATTCATTATTATAAGATCTATTCCGCCATTTTTGCATATCTCAGCGGCTTTTATCTTTGTCGCCATTCCGCCTGTGCCAAGTGAAGAACCTGCCCCCCTGCAATAGCCTTTATCTCCTCTGTTATCTCAGGCACAACAGGGATAAGCTCAGCGTCATCATACTTATGAGGGTCTTTGTCAAAAAGTCCCTCGATATCAGACATTATTATAAGCAGATCTGCATTAGCAAGCACCGCAACATTTGCCGCAAGAGAATCGTTCTCGCCCATTTCAAGCTCCAGCTCATCAATAGACACCGTATCGTTCTCGTTCACAATAGGGATAGAACCAAGCTCTATGATGCGGTTAAGGGCGTTCTGCACATTTATGCGTCTGTCCTCAAGAAGAATATACTTTGTAAGCAGAAGCTGAGCCACATTAAGGCTGTATTCAGAGAAAAGATTATCGTAAAGATACATAAGCTCACACTGACCCACCGCCGCACAAGCCTGTCTTGTGGGAGTGTCCTTGGGTCTTTCCTTTATGCCCAGCTTTGCTCTGCCAAGACCCACCGCACCGCTTGATACAAGGATTATCTCATGTCCTGCATTTTGCAGATCGGCAAGAGTTTTAACGAGCTGTTCCACACGGCGTATATTAAGAAGCCCCGTGCTGTGAGTAAGAGTAGAAGTTCCTACCTTTACCACAACTCTTTTCTTTTTTGTCATATCTATCATTTTCATCATGTCCTTATTGTTATTTTCCGTTGACAACGTTCTGTGGCGTACCCTCTATCCACATTTTCAAGTTCTGCGCAACAGTTTCAAGAAGCCTTTCTCTCGTCTGCTTTGGCGCCCACGCTATATGTGGGGTAACAGTGCAGTTCTTTGCGTTTATGAGAGGACAATCCTCACGCATCGGTTCATTCGTGAGCACATCTATGCCCGCACCTGCAATGACTTCATTTTCAAGAGCATCTGCAAGAGCCTTTTCGTCCACAAGACCGCCTCTTGCAGTGTTGACGAAAAATGCTGACTTTTTCATCATGCCAAGGCTTTCGGCATTTATCATTTTCTCATTATCCTTTGTAAGAGGACAATGGAGCGTCACTATATCAGAGTTCTTTAGAAGTTCTTCAAGGCTTACCGCAGGCGTGCCGTCAGTTATTTTCTGTGGTGAGCGTGTAAAGGTGATGACCTTCATGCCGAACGCTCTTGCTATCTCAGCAACTTTCTTTCCTATGTCGCCATAGCCTACTATACCAATGGTTTTTCCTGCAAGCTCATAGGTAGGGATACCAAAATATGAAAACAGCTTATAATTCACCCAGCCGCCCTCGTCAACTTTCTCGGCATATTCTCTTATCTTGCTGAAATAGTTGAGGATAAGTGCAAAAGTATGCTGAGCAACTGCGTTTGTAGAATATGCAGGCACATTGCAGACCACTGCGTCATGCCTGTCTGCGGCGGAGAGGTCAACATTATTATATCCCGTTGCAAAAAGACCGACGTATTTCAGGTTTTTGCACTTTGAGAATACCTCCTCTGTTATAAGGCACTTGTTACATATAACAGCGTCAGCGTCACCTATCTTTTCTGCCACCTGTTCATTTGGTGTAAAACCATAAACAATGCTTTCACCAAGGACTGTTATACCCTCCAGCGACACATCGTTTCTTGAAACTGTTTCAGAGTCAAGTATAACTATTTTCATTCTTCATCTTCCTTTTGAGCAGTTTCCGACTTTTCCCCGGCATTCTCCAAAGCTTTCTGCTTTTTAGCAAACCTATGGGAAATAAAAGCTGTTGCCGCAAGAAGCGCTACCTCCGCACCGAAAAGCATACCGATAACAAAGCTTTTTGTGGTAAACTGAGTAACTATAGTAAGGTCGATCATTAATGTAAGATAATGATAAGAGCCTTTCCTTATGAACTGAGTTATATATAAAAGCGTAGCGATAACGCAGAATATCATATGCACCTTAAAAAGGCAAGGGGGGCATAAACGTTCTGCAAGGTCGCAGTTTCCGCCGCCAGTGTTTCTATCACACTATCATCTCCTAAAGCATTATTTTATCATACTAAGATATTATACCACAGTTTTACGTCATTTGCAATAGATTTGAGCCTTTATAACGGCTTTATAAAACAAAAAGGCAGAAGTATTTTTTCAAATACCTCCGCCTTTTTCGGGAAAAAAAATTCGTCGTAATCTTTAATTTATACTATTTTAAGATAAATTACTTGTTAGCGAAATATCTATCAAGCAGACCCTTGAAGCCGCATCCATGTCTTGCTTCGTCATTTCATGAACAGTGTCATGGATAGCGTCATTTTTTACTTTTCCACAGACCAGCGTTTTCGCTTTATCTGCGTTATTCTTTGCAGCTTTTCCCTTGCTGTAATTAAAGTATACCACATTAGTGTACATTTGTCAATAGGTTAGTTTTGTCTAACAATATAAAAATATTGCAAAATTTTATGGCAAAATTTTATGCAATTTGACGTAGACTATACTAACCAATAATACGTCTTGAAAAAAAACTTAAAGCTGTGCTATACTAAAAATCAATATATGACATAAAAGGAGTTTTTAAAATGAATAAGGAAAAAGCAGCGGCAGCAAAGGCTCTTTTCATGGAGGGCTACAACTGTTCACAGGCGGTAGTAGGCGCATGGGCTGAGGATATCGGCCTTTGACAGCGAAACTGCATACAAGATAGCTTCGGGCTTTGGCGGCGGAATAGGCAGAATGAGAGAGGTCTGCGGAGCATTTACAGGTGCAGTCATGGTGCTTGGATTGAAATTTGGCAACACCATAGGCAATGACAGGGCGGCAAAGGGCAAGGATTATGAGCGTGTTCAGCTTTTTGCAAAGCGTTTCAAGGAAGAGCTTGGCTCTGACACTATCATCTGCCGTGAGCTTCTCGGTCTGAGCGGACCTAGTGACCCTGACCCTGCAAAGCGCACAAAAAGAATACTATCAGAAGCGTCCATGTCCTGAAACTGTAGCAATTGCAAGTGGTCTTTTGGGAGAATTTATGGAGTAATATTTTTTGCAAAACAACGCAAAAAAGAGCAGAGAAACGAGATCTCTGCTCTTTTTTTTGTATATAAATTCTGTTAGATACCTGCGGAATAGTTTGGAGCTTCCTTTGTGATATAAATATCGTGTGGGTGTGACTCCTTAAGACCTGCGCCTGTTATCCTGATGAACTTAGCCTTTTCGCCAAGCTCTGCAATAGTATGACAACCGCAATAGCCCATACCTGAACGGATACCGCCAACGAGCTGGAAGATAGTATCTGAAACTGGACCCTTATAAGCCACACGACCCTCAACGCCCTCTGGAACGAGCTTCTTTGAGTTTGTCTGGAAATATCTGTCCTTTGAGCCTTTATTCATAGCGGCAAAGAACCCATGCCTCTGTATACCTTGAACTGTCTGCCCTGATAGATCTCAGTTTCGCCTGGAGCTTCGTCACAGCCTGCGAGGAGTGAACCAAGCATTACAACGTTTGCACCGGCAGCAAGAGCCTTAACGATATCGCCTGAATACTTGATACCGCCGTCAGCAATAACAGGAATGCCATACTCAGCAGCAGCGCAAGCAGCGTCATAAACTGCAGTGACCTGAGGAACACCTATACCAGCGACTACACGGGTAGTACAGATAGAACCAGGGCCGATACCGACCTTTATAGCGTCAGCACCTGCTTCGCAGAGCGCTCTGGCAGCTTCGGCAGTAGCAATATTACCTGCAATAACCGGTGTATCAGGGAAAGCGGCCTTAACTTTTTAAGACAATTTATAACGTTCATAGAATGGCCGTGTGTGCAGAGTCAAGTACCAGTACATCTACCTGAGCTTCAACGAGAGCGGCAACTCTTTCAAGAATATCGTTAGTCATGCCGATAGTAGCACCGCAAAGAAGTCTGCCCTTTTTATCTCTTGCGGAATTTGGATACTGAACAGCCTTTTCAATATCCTTGATAGTGATAAAGCCCTTAAGAACGCCGTTTGCATCAACAAGAGGAAGCTTCTCGATCTTATGCTTCATAAGTATCTTCTGAGCGCCTTCAAGATCCGTATCAACAGGAGCAGTAACGAGGTTTTCCTTAGTCATAACGTCACCGATCTTGATATTTTCAAAATCAGTGATAAATCTAAGATCTCTGTTAGTGAGGATACCCTCGAGCTTGCCATCCTTATCGACTATAGGCACGCCGGAGATCTTATACTTGCCCATGAGCTTATCAGCTTCAGCAACAGTTTTATCGGCTGTAAGAGAGAAAGGATTAACGATAACGCCGTTTTCAGAACGCTTTACCTTATCCACCTCTTCTGCCTGCTGAGCGATAGTCATATTCTTATGGATAATACCGATACCGCCCTCTCTTGCGATAGCGATAGCCATTTTTGACTCTGTGACTGTATCCATAGCAGATGTCATTATAGGTGTATTGAGGACTATATCCTTAGTGAGGTGTGTATGGATATCCACCATATCAGGTGTACAATCCGACTCGCCTGGGATAAGGAGAACGTCATCAAAGGTAAGACCCTCTTTACCAAACTTATTGTTTACATTAGTATCCAGCATAAATTAACCTCCCGCAAACATTTTGAATTCTTAATTTATTATTCTTATAATCATACAACATTTAATTAAACTTGTCAACATCATTATTGAGAACTTTTTTTTAATTTAGTCTTTGCTAATCGGAGTTACGTTGTTTTAGCCAAGGTTTACGCCATGGTTTGTTATGCCGCAAAATCGCTGCGCTCGGCTCTTTATTTTACTTAATACTTGTGATTTGTTCAGTTGGCTAGCACTACTCTGAGTATCAAGTCCGTAAAAGTTGATATCATAAAATACTGCATTGCACCTTTACCACGAAGTGCTCCGTCTGACATTATTTTTATGCCCACAAACACATAGAAAGGCGATATTATTCTCAAAAATGTTGTGCCTATCTCAACGGCTTTTGTTCCGCCGTCGTCAAGAAACAGATTTATCATAGTTTTTGGCATACAGAAAAAGCAGAGTATAAAAGGCACTGCCACGATAGCCGAGATAACAAGTCCTGCTTTATATCCGCTTCTTATCCTATCGTTCCTGCCTGGTATAGAAAGCTAAAGGGTTTGAAAGCTTTTTGTTATAGGTATTTTTCTTTATTGCAGAAGAATATCCTGAAAACAGCGGTGGTTTATCCTGCTGTTTTATAGAATAAAGGGTTATCTTTTTAAGTATTTTTCCTGAAAACAGCGGTTTTCTTCACCAAAATAAGCAGTGAGAACACGCAAGCCACTCCCTGAGCAATAAAAGTAGCCCATGCAACGCCTGCCACACCCCATTTAAAGAACTTCACGAACACATAGTCGATGTACCCACGTTATAAAGAAACAGGAAGATAAGACCTGCGATATAGATCTTCAGATAAAGCTCACCGTCACGGAAGATGTTATCGGGCGTGTTTATCATTCTCATAAGAGGAGTAGAAAACGCAAGTCCAAAAACTGTCAGCACTGACTAAATATTTTATTTTTGGAAAGGTCTAAATATTATTGCACAATGTTTTTTTTTTATTGACAAAAAGTGCGGATATTTTATACTTGTATAAGAGGTGATAAAATGAGCAGTCAAGCAGACCACGGCGGTCACAGAGAGAGAATGAGGAAGCGTTTCAAAGAATCGGGAAATTTCAAAGGCTTTTCCGAGCATGAGATACTTGAAATGCTTTTATTTTACATTGTGCCGAGAAAGAACACCAATGATATTGCGCACGAGCTTATAAAAAAGTTTGGAAGCTTAAACAGCGTTCTTAACGCTTCTGTGGAGGAACTTTCTTCGGTAAAGGACATGGGCGAAAGCTCTGCAAACTCACTTTTATTTTTCAGAGAGCTTATAAACTACTGCTCCACTGTCACAGACAGCAGGATAGACATTAGAAACATATCTGCGGCGCTGAGTTTTGTAAACAACTGTTTCAGAAACGAAAAGCAGGAGAAGTTCAAGGTAATTTGTATCGACTCTGGCTTTCACATAAAGAGCGTAACAGACATATCCGCAGGTGGTGCGAGATTTACCCCTGTTGATTTTCGTGAGCTTACAAAAGCCGTTCTCAACAGCGGCACTGATATTGTTATCCTTGCCCACAATCACCCTGACTCACCCAACACCCCCTCTCAGGAGGACGTTACTCTCACCCGTGAGGTCATGAGATATATGAGATGTTTAGGCGTGACAGTTCTTGACCATTATATAACAGGCAATAACGGAACTATCTCCATGCGAAACTGTGGACTTATCCATGATATGGAGTGTTAAAAATAGAATATCACATAAAAAAATGGACGATATGTTTCAACATACCGTCCATAAAATTTTATCTTCTTGAAGACTTTTTCTTTGTGCTGCCTGTTTTTGAACCTGAATGTGACTTCTTTGCCTGATGTTTTTTCCAATGTACCCACAGTGTAGGTGCGATACAGTTAGAAGAATAAACACCTGATATCATACCGATGATAAGTGGGAAAGCAAAGCTCAGGATAGATGTTACTCCGCAGATTATGCAGACGATACAAACTGTAGCCATAGCAAGAACTGTTGTAACAGTTGTATGGATAGAACGTCCCATTGTCTGTGTAATAGAGAGGTTTACAAGATCCTCAAGCTCCATTTTGTTGCCAAGGAGATTTTCATTCTCTCTGATTCTATCGTAAATGATGATAGTTGCATTGATAGAATATCCAAGGATAGTCAGCAGAACTGCCATAAAGTTTGCGTTGATGTCAAATCTGCATATTACAATATAAGTCAAAACTGTACCGCCTTTGAACTCGATAGCCACGTTAAGACCTATAACAAATGTGAGAATGATAAAAATTGCGATAAGTGCGCATGATATGGAATAAAATAACTTGCTGTGACCCACAACATTCAGGGTCTTTTTTTTCTTTACTCATTTATTTCAGCACCTCCGTAAAGCTTGCGTTTCTTAAAGCACTTGAACTTTGAGAGGGACGAAAGCATAAGTCTTGAACAGAAGATACCGAATACAAAGTTCAGGAGAATACCTACAAGGAGAGTATATCCAAGTGAATAGATAGTACCTGCTGTGCTTGCGCCGAATACTGAGAATACAGGGCTGAGAAGTGTTCCGAAAACGCTGTCTGTAGGTCCGAAGGCACCCATAAGGATTATTGCAACGAATACTACTGTGATATTTCCGTCAAACACGGCGCTCCATGCTCTCTTATAGCCAAGCTCGATAGCTCCGTTAAGGGTCTTGCCGTTGTTAAGCTCTTCCTTTATTCTCTCGGCTGTGATAACGTTAGCGTCAACGCCCATACCGATAGAAAGGATAATACCTGCGATACCAGGGATAGTCAGCGTAAAGCTGTCGATATTTCCAAAGAAGCCTGTGATGCAGGCGATAGAACCTATTACCTGACCTATAAGTGCGATAGACGCAACAAAGCCCGGCAGCTTATAGATAACGATGATATACGCAGCGATAACGATAAATGCGATAAGTCCTGCGATGACCATTGCATTTTTTGCACCCTCACCCAATGTAGGTGAGATGATGTTTGTGCTTGTTGTTTTAAGGTCGAATGGGATAGAACCTGCATTTATTTTATCTGAAAGAGCTTTTGCAGAATCATATGTAAAGTTGCCCTCGATAACGCACTCACCGTCAGTGATAGCTGAATTTACGCTTGGTGCAGAAATGCACTTATCGTCCATCCAGATAGAGATAGAGCCTTTTCCGGCAAGCTCAGTTGTAGCGTCAGCAAAAGCTTTTTTACCGCTGTTATTGAGTGTCAGGCTTACGACATACTTGATATTTCCTGTAGTTTCGTCCTGAGTTTGTCTTACCTCAGCCTTTTTAACGTCATTTCCTGTAAGCACCTGCTCGCCTTTTTTTCTTTTTACCCTTTGTGAATACAAGCTTTGCAGTTTCGCCAAGCTCAGAAACGGCAGCCTCAGGGTCAAAGCTTTCTTCGTTAGCCTGCCATGGGAATGAAACCATTACCTTATTTTTCTTATAGTCTACATAGACCTCGCTGTCTGTGATATTAAGGCTTACAAGTCGTTGCTCGATAACAGCCTTTGCAGCGTCCATTTCTTCCTTTGTAGCGTCGTAATTATCGGCAGGTTCAAACGTAGCATTTACGCCACCCTGAATATCGATACCCCAGCGGATATCTTCAACGCCCTTGATATAGCTTGTTTTTATATCTCCGTACTGAGTATGTATTCCTGCATAAGTGAGATAACCAAATGCAATTATACACAAAAGCACGATAAAAAACACGGGTTTTTTAACTTTTCGCACCTTTAATCCTCCTGATAAATTTATTAAGCCCAGAGGCTTTTTTGCCGTCAGGGCACAATACACCCATAACGAACACATTCACCTTATAATTATAAAACGTTTGATACAAAATGTCAATAGTTTTTATGAAATTCGCACTGTTACTTATATCATGATTGTATTTCATCTATGAAAAAAGTTCTCTCAAAACCTGTTTCAAAAAGCCTGTTTTAAGGGGGCTTTGTCTTGACAAAATCTCCTTTTAGTGATATTATTAAAAGGATAAATATTGCGACGTAAGGAATTTTTTTTGCGTCAGCTAAAAGGAGTATGTAAAATGATAGATATTAAGCTTATCCGTACAAATCCTGAGCTTGTCAAGGAAAACATCAAAAAGAAGTTTCAGGACGAAAAGCTCGTTCTTGTTGACGAGGTAGCTCAGTTTGACGAGGAATACAGAGCAGCCAAGACAAAGGCTGACGAGCTGAGAAAAAAGAAAGGTAATGAGCAAGCAGATAGGCGGTCTTATGGCTAAGGGTCAGAAGGACGAAGCTGAGAAAGTAAAGGCTGAGGTTTCCGCTATCGGTGCTGAGCTTGACGCTATGGCTGAAAAGGAAAAGGAGCTTGAGGGCAAGATACGTGAGAGAATGCTCGTTATCCCTAACATAATCGACCCAAGCGTTCCTATAGGCAAGGACGACAGCGAGAACGTAGAGATTGAAAAATTCGGAGAGCCTGTTGTTCCTGATTATGAGATCCCATATCACGTTGACATTATGGAAAGCTTTAACGGCATCGATCTTGACAGTGCAAGAAGAACATCAGGAAACGGCTTCTATTATCTTATGGGCGACATTGCAAGACTTCATTCTGCAATTCTTTCATATGCCAGAGATTTCATGATAGACAGAGGTTTCACATATTTCATTCCTCCTTACATGATACGTTCAGACGTTGTTACAGGCGTATGCTTCAGAAAAGAAGTTGGCGCACACGGCATCGAAGAGAGAGGCGTTTACAGAATACACCAGTTTGAAAAGCAGGAAATGATAGTTGTCTGCAAACCTGAAGATAGCATGGCATGGTATGACAAGCTGTGGCAGAATTCTGTTGATTTCTTCCGTTCACTTGATATCCCTGTAAGAACACTTGAGTGCTGCTCAGGCGACCTTGCAGACCTCAAGGTAAAGAGCTGTGACGTTGAGGCATGGAGCCCAAGACAGAAGAAGTATTTTGAAGTTGGTTCATGCTCAAATCTTGGCGACGCACAGGCAAGACGTCTTGGCATAAGAATAAAGGCAGAGGACGACACAAAGTATTTTGCTCACACTCTTAACAACACAGTTGTTGCACCTCCAAGAATGCTTATCGCATTTCTCGAGAACAATCTCAATGCTGACGGAACAGTTAATATCCCTGAGCCTCTGAGAATGTACATGGGCGGCAAGGACAAGATAACAAAGTAATTTGAATATGCAAAAAGGTGAACGGTCATGTGCCGCTCACCTTTTTTTTGTTGCCTGAAAATCATATAGATACAAAAAACGGACGGTTTTTAGCCGTCCGTTAATTTTTTAGTCAATGTAGGTGCGAACAGTGTTCGCCCGTTTATTTTGTCTTTACTTGATTTTTATATTATTCTTCCGTGTTCTCAGAATCCTCATTCTCAACGCTTTCGGTATTATCTTCAATGACCTCAGCATTTTCCTCAGCCTGAGCCTCTGCTATCTCCTCGGCAGTAGCCTTTTCTACCTCTGCCGTTTCAACATCATCGTCATGCTCAGTTCTTGTGAATGAAACCACTCTGCCGTCCTCGCCGACTCTCATAAGTCTTACGCCACGGGAGTATCTGCTCATCATACTGATATCGCAGGCTCTTATTCTGATAACAATGCCGTCTGTGGATATCATGATGATATCATCTTCATCATCAACGACCTTTATTCCGCATACTCCGCCACTCTTATAGTTCATAAGACCGTAGCCGCCTCTGTTCTGTACCTTATAAGACTCCAGCGGAACACGTCTGCCAAGACCATTTTCAGCAACAGTGAGAACGCTTGCACCCTCTCTTACTCTTGCCATTGAAACAACATAGTCACTGCCCCTGAGTTTTATAGCCTTTACGCCGTGTGCAACTCTTGACATTTCTCTTATATCTGTTTCTCTTATCCTGATAGCATAACCATTATGCGTTGCAACGATAACCTCATTGTCGCCAAAGGTCATTCTTACTCCTGCTATCTCATCGCCCTCATCAAGACCAATTGCAATAAGACCATTCTTTCTTACATTTCTGTAGGAAGTCAGCGGAGTTCTCTTTATCTTGCCGTTCTTTGTTACCATGACGATACTTGCCCTCGTCAAAATCGGCAGTTTTTATCATTGCGGCTATCTTCTCGCCCTCGCCCAGATCAAGAAGATTTACTATATTTGTGCCTCTTGAAGCCTTTGATCCTTCCGGAAGCTCATAGCATTTGAGCTTATACATTATGCCCTTATTGGAGATAAAGAGTATATTGTCATGTGAAGAACAGGTCTGAAGCTCGTCGATATAATCGTCCTCACGCTGTTTCATACCCGTTACGCCACGTCCGCCACGCTTCTGAGCCTTATACTCTGAAACAGGCATTCTCTTTATATATCCTGCATTTGTATAAGTAACAACGCTTTCCTCAACAGGGATAAGGTCTTCGATATCAACTTCACCGCTGACATTTTCTATCTGAGTTCTTCTCTCGTCACCGAACTTATCCTGAATAGCCTCGACCTCTTCAATGATTATATCAAGTATTCTCTGATGATTTGCAAGAATATCTTCAAGGTCAGCTATCTTGACTTCGATCTCAGCCAACTCGTCTATTATCTTCTGTCTTTCCATACCGGTCAGACGGTACCGAGAGTCATGTTTGCGATATGGTCAGCCTGAATATCTGTCAGACCAAAACGCTGATTAAGTCTTTGCTTAGCCTCAGGGATATTCTTTGAAGTTTTCATTATCTCGATAACTTCGTCAATATTGTCAAGTGCGATAACAAGACCCTTTAAGATATGCTCTCTTTCCTTAGCCTTGTTAAGATCGAACTTAGTTCTTCTTGTGATAACATCGACCTGAAAGTCTATATACTGCTCAAGCATTTCCTTGAGGGTCAGCACCTTAGGGATACCGTTCACAAGAGCAAGCATTATAACGCCCACAGTATCCTGAAGCTGTGTATAGCTGAACAGCTTATTGAGACTCAACAAGTCTTGCCTTGTTTACCATGTAAGGTATCTCAGTAACGATAATGCAGTTTCTGCCCTTTATCTCCTCGATAGAGGTCTTTGAACGCAGTGTTATCTTTCCTCGACCTGTGCCGTAAGCCGCTCTGATACCGGACCTTCCCATAATGATACCGCCTGTAGGGAAGTCAGGACCCTTTATGCTCTGCATAAGCTCATCAAGTGTGCAATCAGGGTTTTTCATGACAGTTTTCATGCCCTCGATAACTTCATGGAGGTTATGAGGAGGGATATTCGTTGCCATGCCGACAGCGATACCTACTGAGCCGTTACAGAGAAGATTTGGAAATCTTGACGGCAGCACAACAGGCTCTTTAAGTCTGTCATCATAGTTTGACTGAAAATCAACAGTTGTTTTGTTTATATCTGTCAGCATATTTACTGACATCTTAGCCATTTTAGCCTCAGTATAACGGTAGGCAGCCGGAGGGTCGCCGTCAACGGAACCAAAGTTTCCGTGACCGTCAACAAGAGGATATCTCATTGAGAACTTCTGAGCAAGTCTTACAAGTGCGTCATAAACTGATGCGTCACCGTGTGGGTGATATTTACCAAGCACAGATCCTACCGTATCTGCACATTTTCTGTAAGCTTGATCAGGTGTAAGACCATTTTCATACATGGTATATAAAATTCTTCTGTGAACAGGTTTAAGTCCGTCCCTTACATCAGGTAAGGCTCTGGATACAATTACCGCCATTGAATATTGAATGAAAGATTCTTTCATTATCGCTTCAACATCAGTGTCAATAACGTTATAATCGCTCACTTTATCCGCTCCTTTTTAACCTTTCGGTTTACTTTGAAAAGAACATATCCTGTTCTTATTTATTATCTATCAGGCATATGAACGCCAGCACCCAGTTAAGATATCCCGAAGGGTTTCTCACTATGGACACTATAAAAGCACCGCAACAACGCCGAAAGCCGCTGTTATCTTCCAGTTATGCGCATAAACGAATTTCTTCTGAAAGGCTAAAAAAGCTTTTTCCTCTTCCTCGTTTTTCACATCATACTCAAAGCTCAAAACAGGCTCTTTTTTCTATCTGTGCTTCTTCTGCCTCATCAGCATTATCAACAGCTTTCTCAGCCGTTTCAACAGCTTCCTCTGTCTTTACCTCTTCAAGCTCTGTTTCCAGATTTTTATTTTCGTTGTTATCCAAAGCAGTATCCTTTCTTTAAACGTCAAGATCCTTTACATACTCTGCATTTTTCTCTATAAATTCTTTTCTCGGTGCGACCTTATCGCCCATAAGAATAGTGAATATCTCGTCCGCCTTAACAGCGTCCTCCATTGTCACCTTTATCATAGTTCTTCTTTCAGGATCCATGGTAGTCTCCCAAAGCTGTTCAGGGTTCATTTCACCAAGACCTTTATATCTCTGAACGTTTACTTTCAGATTGTTTTCACCTGAAAGCTCAGAAATATACTGATCTCTCTCTGCGTCTGAAAAAGCATATCTGACCTGTTTGCCCCTTGCAACCTTGAAAAAAGCGGCGGCTGAGCAAGATAAATATGACCATCCTCGATAAGAGGACGCATAAATCTAAAGTTATCTTATAATCTTATATCTTTGATTCATCTTAGTATTGACTAAATAGTTATTTCCTAAATGCAGAAACATCACTTATTCTCCTGAACTATCATTCCGTTTTCTATATTGAAT
>VOFI01000405.1_pt1 | contig 24001 bp, 40 predicted proteins | sample 5384131 | NCBI WGS metagenome assembly VOFI01 (sample SAMN12384728, study PRJNA508395) | human gut metagenome | isolation source: healthy gut H | host: Homo sapiens | reverse complement strand
CTGTTTTCCTAAATATAAAGATACTTTTTCAGTTTTAAGTTATGATTGGATGGGTCGTATATTTGCTTTGGAAAAGAAAACGAATATGGTAATACTTTTTGAACCTGGCACAGGTGATGTTTATGATACCGATGCCGATATAATAAAATTCATGATGAACTCATTTACAGTATACTTGAAGAATATGAAAATGAAAATAAATTGTCCGATCTTTCCGCTCAAAAACTGATTGTTATGTGTAATCCGAAATACCTTGGAAACTATTATATTCGTGAATTTGATGATTTATACAAATGGTGGAATTTTCTGGCTGAGATTGTTTCGGATATTAGATAATAATTTTAATATATATCAGTTGACCATCCGTTCTATGTAAAAAATCAAGGCTTTATCAAAGCAGGAGAACTAATAGTTGGTGATGAACTTCTTGATGTAAACGGAAATGTTCTTTTAGTTGAAAATTTTGATGTTGAGTTGACAGATGAACATGTTAAGGTTTATAATTTTGAGGTAGAAGATTTTCATACTTATCATGTATTTAATGGTGCTGGGTCAGACAGTGCTAAAATATGTGATATGCTTAGAGTAACTTCTGCGTCTGCTATGGGTGCTGTCATGCTGAACACATCAGGAGTTGTATTTGATGATTGGATAAGACTTTATGGCGGTGATACATCTGATAGGGTAGGCATATCTAAGATAAATTTGCTGTCTAAAAACGGTACACCTGAGAGGGTCAAACAAATGCTTATCGTTGCCACTGATGTTGTGGGCGGTATATTTGCGATCAATTTAGGCAAATTTGATGAGGGCATAGGCGATGTGTGGTATTTTGCTCCTGATACTTTGGATTGGGAAGACCTTGAGTTAAGATACTCTGAATTTATTGCCTGGCTCGCTCAGGGGAATATAGATGAATTTTATAGTTCAATGAGGTGGACAAATTGGAGAGAATCTGCAAAGAATGTGGAATTTGATAAATCCATTTTGATATATCCGTTTCTTTGGTCCGAAGAAGTTAACATTGAAACTGCGTCAAAATCAATAGTGCCATTTGACGAGTTGTTTGCTACAAACATGGAATATAGAGAAAAAAGTTTGGCATTGGCGATTAATAGATCTTAATTGGAGATTAATTTCTGACCTAATAGTTGGTGATGAACTTCTTGATGTAAACGGAAATGTTCTTTTAGTTGAAAATTTTGATGTTGGGTTGACAGATAAACCCGTAAAGGTGTATAATTTCCAGGTGGAGGATTTCCATACTTATTATGTCGGAGAAAACAATATTCTTGTTCATAATGCTGGGAAAGAATATAAAATTCCTAAATCTGGGACAGGAAAAGAGAAAGCAACAGACATTCCTAGCCGATTTAAAGGTGAACGTCCTTATATAAATGAATCTGGAAAAGATTTTGCAAAACGTTTATGTGATGAAGCATTTGGTAAAGGCAATTATGATACTGGTCCTAAATCTGATTATAATAGGTTGAAAAAATATGGCGACAGAGCCTTTACTAATCCAAAAAATAGGAGCAAAGTTATGGCAAAATATTATTTGACAAAAATCATTTATAATGGATTAACTTATTTTTTTGATATGGTATAGCAATGATGAAGATGGGTTCTTACTTTTTGATCAACAACTGTTAGTTTTTTTTAGTGTCGAAGAAGCAAATACATTTGCGGATAAAGAACATATTATTTTTTTGAAAAGGGAATAACAGTTTTTGATCTATCTGAAATTATCGAGTTAATAAATAATGTGGAAATATCGCAAAATTGTCGAATTTTGATAGATATATGGCATTTTTTTAGTGATTTATCAAAATCGCTAAATTAAGGAGAAAAATATGTTTAGAAAATTTTTGGATTTTGTAAAAGAGGAAAAACAATATGATTTTGAGAGTAGTGAACAATTTTTAAAAACGATGGGGGAAAATCTTTCCTAAATGGTATGTATCGAATTTTGATGAAAAAAGTATACCGAAATGGAATGATATAGTTAAAAAATCATTTCCAAAATACAAAAATCAAATAAGTGTCTTTGGGTATGACTGGTTGGGAAGAATTTTTGCTCTTGATACGCAAAGAGATGTAGTTTTGATATTTGAACCAGGTACAGGAGAGATACTTAATACAGAAGAAAACTTTGTGAATTTTCATGATAGTGAGATACCGCAATATCATGACGCTTGCTTGGCGTCTGAGTTCTTCAATGAATGGTTTGAGGCAAATGGCAATTTTGTTTTGCCTCACAATAAATGTGTGGGTTACAAAGTACCACTATTCCTCAATGGGGAAGATGACATAGAAAATCTTGAAGTATCCGATATGGAAGATATTGGGAAATAATGATGCCATTAATGAATCTTTAACCAATATACTTACGGAGGTGTAAAATTGCCAAGCAACTAAGAAAAAGTCTCACAGCTTTTAGATACTATTAGGAGTTGTAGTAAAATACAACTGTATAAACTCTGACTATTATTGAGAGCAAAGACGATTTTTACGACGAGTACTACTACATGAAGCCCGAATGTGAAAAAAGCCGTTGGTAGAAATTCAAAGACGGCTGCAAAAAAAGTCGGCGAGTGGTGTAAGAATCATTGGAAAGAGTTAGTTATAGGCGCTATATGTATTGTTATTGGTGCTGTTTTAACCGTATTGACAGGTGGCTCATTTTTAGCAGCACTTGGTATAGGATTTAAGGCAGCTGCAATGGCAGGGTTTATATCTGGTGGGATTAGTGTGATGAGTTCACTGATAGTTTCGATTTTCAGTGGAGATAGTTTTAAAACGATTTTGGAAAAAGTGTTAAGATCATTTGTAGATGGTTTCATGTGGGGTGGAATTTTTGCTGGTGGTGCGCAGACAATATCTGCAATATTAAAATTTTCTAGAAGCGGTACATTGATATCTGGCGGTGAACAACTGCAATTATTCAAACCAAATAATTTCTCAGGTAAAACTTTGGGTAAAATAAAAATATGGTCTCCAAACGGACTTAATAACCCTAATTCTGGTGGAACATTATTTAAAATTGGAAAAACTTTCAGATTGGATTTTGAGGCTGGAAAACAACTTTTTCATACGCATATTACATATAATTTATACAATAGTATGCCTAATTTCATGAAATCCACGAAATGGATATTTGATCCCGCTAAACGTGATGTACATGTTAGATTGACTTCAATATTAGGAGGAGTAATAGGTGTTACGCAGAAAGAATGATCAAAAGAAAAAAAGTGAAACAAGCATTTATAGATGGTGATGTTTCTACAAAGTTATTAACAAAAATAATTAAGCTAGCATCATCTTTTTTCTTTCTTGAAATTTGCGATATTTGCAAGAATGATGAATTAACAAAAATTATTACTAATTCTAAGCAAACATATGCATCATTGATAACTAAAAACGAAAATACCGATATTGTTATTGTAGCAAATAATGACTTTTTTAATATATCTGTCAATTTATTGTTTAAAAGCTTATGTGAAACTATAGTTATATATTTTCCTTTTGAAAATATTACGTTTCAACAATTTCTTTATAATTGTGAACCGTACTCAAACAATCCGCAAAAATCAGCTATTATAAAAGGTCTATGTTATATGATCTGTACATGGGTAACAAATGAAAATAGATTATATTTTCATTTTGATAATTTTAAGGGTATAGAAACGTTTGAAAAAATTAAAACGTTAATTTGAAACAATTATATAAATTTAATTTTTACCACAAATTCATTAAGAAAAATTGAATCTTTTGAATAACATTAATGAATACATTTCCGATGTTGTGACTATTGACCAAAATGCGGCCGATGCTATCAATAAGAGCAAAGATGATTTTTACGATAAGTACGAATACTTAAAACCGGATATTGAAAAAAGCTGGTTGGAAGAGAAATGGGATAGTGCTTGTGAGTGGTGCAAGGAAAATTGGCAGTCAATAGTTAGTGTGTTTGTGACTATTGTCATTGTTGTCGGTATTGTTATATTGAGTATTTCAACATTTGGAACAGCAATTCCAGTAATTGCTGTTGGTGTAGTTGGAGCAATCGTAGTCATTCCAGGTCAATTAATTAGTGTTATTATTTCATGTGCGATAACAGGCGATTGGGATGGTAACTGGCAATCATATATTGGATCAGCGATAGGCGGTTTTGCTGGCGGTGTTTTATTATTGCTTACTAATCCAATTGCTGCTTGTTCAGCAGAGGCGACAATATCAACGTTTTTTTGGCGAAAATCTTGGAAATATCACTGGGGACAAAAATGATCGACTTTTGAAATATTATTTGATACTGGTTTAAGCACAGGAACAGCGGCTTTTTAGTGTTGCTTTAAGTAAAATTACTGGAAAGCTTTCAAAAACTCTTTCGAAAAAAATTCCGGTGTTCAAAAGACTTTCAGGCATAAATAGCTATGATGCTTCATTTAAAATGGTAATAACAAAATTAAAACAGGGAAGTATTAAAAAATTTCATTTTAAAACAGTTAGAAATGGTGTAATTTCAGGATTTTCTGGAGGTGCATTGGAAAATATAGCAAGTGGTTTTTTTCGATGAGATTAAGGAATGGTATGACGAATGGAGAGAGTTGTCACAAAATGAATAAGAAATGAAGAAGGTCTGATCAATGAAATCAAAATCGAAATTTACTGTGAAGATACCGTCAGAGATTTATAAAGGTGAAGTTTTTATAACTGCTTTTTTTCATTGTTTTAAACGTAATGTATACAATTTATGGTAATCCTCCACATTTCTCTATGTATATTTCAACAATATTATTCGTTTTTATTCCAATAGCTATTTCATTATTGTGGATAAGAAAATTAAAAATTGTAGTAAGTGGCAGCAAAATAACCGTTAGGAAGATTTTGGGATTCAAATATAGTGTGGATGTTTCAGAAATTACAAAGATAAAATGGATAATTAATGATACTAGATTAGGGGTTAATGAAAAAATTTTAATTTATGTGAACTCTGAGCATTTTGCTGTTGAAACTCTTATGGACGGATTTGAAATAATGTCAGAATATCTTTTGAAAAATGTTGATCCTGATAAAATAATTTATATTAATAAAAAATAGAACATTTGGCAATAAAATAATAGGAATATGTTGTGCGTATTGACGGCGATGTCGCTGATGTTATTAATAAGAGCAAAGATGATTTTTACGATAAGTATGAATACTTAAAAACCGGATATTGAGAAAAGCTGGTTGGAAAAAAGCTAAAGAGTGGATTGATTCAGCTTGTGAATGGTGTAAAGATTTATGGAATAAAATTATAGATTTTGATTTTTTTATTTTATAGGTAAATTAATTCATAGTGAAGGATTCAGGAATTTCGTAACCTTTGCAGTTGGAATATTTTATCAGATAGGTGGTGTCTGGCTGATAAAGAAAATTGCGGAGTTAGGAACAATCGCTGCAGTATTTGTGAGAAAGCATCCGATTTTGTCTTAATATATTTCTGGATTGAATGTTGTTGCAGATATGACAACAGGATTTTTCTCCTTGACGTTGGGTGCAGATATGGATGATGATGGTATCTATCATATGAGACCTGATTGTTTGCAGCAATATGCACATTATACCACAGGCTATGACGATGTTTTCCGAGCTGCGGTTAACAAAGCTTCGGGCGGTGAAATAACCGTAGATGTTCATCAATCTCAGATTTTTTGGGTAGATCTTGACGGTGATAAATCCAAAGATGAAGGAAAAGAATTTATAATATGGTCATGGAAGGGCGACTATATGAACCTTGGAGCAGGCGCTGAAACAGGTATTTATCAGGTGAAAGATGGAGAAATTGATGAGTATGGAAATTATATTATGGAAAATGGTGAATACTTATATCTTTATGCCGAAGTTAACAGAGAATGTTCTGTTGATATGACTCTTGAATTATATCATGATTCTAATGGGGATGGAATCTTCAGTGATGATGAGCAGCTGTATAAACATGAACCAGATGAATTATAATGGTGGATAACGGGATTTGATCCGTTGGTTCAGAATGTTAAAGCTGAGGATCTCAAGGCTGTAACTACTATAGATTTTCCGAGCTTTGGAGAAAACAAAGATATAATGTTAGATTCTTTCAGAGAATTTAATGCAGGGAAAGTCGAATGGGATATTCCAGAAAAAGATTCGGGTTCATACATTGTAACTCTGACTTGGTAAGGAGAATATTGTGTTAAAATTTAAAAACTTGCTTTGCTGCACAATGTCCGTAATATTGATGTTAAGCCTAATGTCCTGTTCTGTTGTAGAAAAATTGAACAGCCATTATGAAGGTGATCTCGTTATTGATCAGACGGAGAATGTGAGTGTTTCAGAAACAGTAATAAAGGCTTTGGAAAATAACGATGCGGATGCAATCAAAAATCTGTTTTCTGTTCGTGCCAAAGATCTTTGTCCGGATCTGGATGAAGGGATCGGATATATTCTCAGCATATATGAAGGCGAATTTGTTGAAGTTACGCAGAAGAATTCAAGCTCAAATAAATATTCGAGCGGTGGTGAAAGATGTATTGTTTCTCCGGTATTCGTTTTTAAAACAACAGAAAACTACTATAAGCTTACTTGGAATGCGTGGACGATAAATGAAAAAGATAAGGAGAAAGAAGGAGTCTACATTTGGCCGGATGCCGGACTGGATCAGGGAGGTGAAGATCTTTTTGTTGCAGGGGTAGTGTATCCTGCTAATTCCGAGGAAAGTGATATGGCGTTTACTCTTTGGAAAAACATTTATCAGCAAAAAAATCATGACGATCGCATAGAGATTTCGTGAGCTGCTTTCTGACAATATGCTGGCTTCAGGCGTAACGGACGATGAAATAGATCGCTTTTTTGATTACTGTCAGCCAATGCGAGAACTTCACGAAGGCTGGACGGAAATTGATGATGGAAATATTACCGTTTATATTACGTCCATGAAAAATGATACTCCGATATGTTTTTGTTTTAGACTTGACAAGGAACAAACGGATAAAATATCTTTTCTAAAATTTGCCGAGATAGACGATGAAAAGACTATCGGTGATTATAATTTATCGGAAGAAAATGCGAGAATTTATTTGCCAGATTAATGGAAGTGATTAAATGTGAAAAAAAGACAATATCCGTTTTGCTTACTTTGTTATTGGCGAGTTCTACAGGCTGTACTATATTAAACGATAGCCAAAGTTCAATAGAAAATGATGATAAATTAATTATCGATCAAACCTCAACGAAAAATACTTCGGATGTTCTGATACAAGCCTTGGAGACCAACGATGCTGAACTTTTTAAAAGCGTTTTTCAGAGCAGACTTTGAAATTACAGCCTGATATTGATGAAGGTATCAAATACATATTTAATATATTTGAGGGTGACAATTTAGAGATAGTTTATGAAAATCAGTCATCAGAATCTTTTTCTGATTTGCAGGCAAAATGTGTATGGTCGATCTGTGTAATTAAGACTACTGAAAAATGCTATTCATTAACATGGACTGAGTGGGTACAGCAGGAAACTGATCCGTCTGCCCAAGGCGTATACAGCTTGATTTTTGAAGAATGTGAGGAAGATCAGAGAGGAGCAGGCGGCGGAGATCTGCTTGCCGGAATATATTACCCCGGATGTGAAACCGAGTCTGATATTTTAAACACATTTTTCGGGGCGATGCATAATAAAGACCGAGAAGGGCTTGAAACTATATTTTCTAATGAGTTTCTGGAGGATCCGGAAGCTGTGAAGAATATGGATAAATTTATAGAACGATATACTCCTTCATATTCTAATTTGTTAGCCGCATGGGAGGTCAATGATACTATTTGCATTCAACTAAGGCGTTTCGATGCTTTTATTTGTCTGCATTTTGATAATAAACAGACAGATAAAATATCATCTATTCGAGTATTTGACAGTACAACTGAAGATGAAGAAAGCATATCACGATACGATTTTAACCAAGATGAAATGGGAATTTATTTTCCAGATTAGTCAAATGCGTCTTAATAAGTATCAATAATGTTCTATTACATATTTTAGATACGAACCTAAAGGCAAGGATTTGAAAAACAAATGAGCAGCGAAATAATCGGAACAAAATTCAAGTACACGGTATTAACATTGACACCGTTTTCTTCACACCATTTATGCACTGTAAGTCCGCTACTTTTCTGTGCCTGGATCTGGGCTGACCATTCAGTCAGGCGAAATTCGTTCTTTACCGTTGCGATCGTTGTTTTCATTATCTTTATCTCTACATCTAATTTGGTCTAAGCAGCTCTATAGACTTTTTTGGGATTGGGTAATTTACTCTATGGAGTTGCTTGAAGTTTATTATACTTCTTTAGTCATCGGTGGGGTAGATGCGGAGGGTTTGACGGTTACATTCAAATTCACAGCGTCAATGATAGATGATATTTGGTAACTTCCGTGTTGATGTTAACAAACATTTCACAATCAACAAGGTTTTACTTCTACAAAATATCCCCCCTTGAAATTATATATAAATAATGCTATACTAAGTTTATTACAAAATTAGACAGAGGTGATCAAGTGCTCGCTGTTTGTATGACGCTGATCGACGATGATGATAAATCAGAGTTCAGAAAAATATATGACTCTCTTGAAAGAAAATTGTTCGTGTTCTCAATGTCAAAGTTACATAATAATGCCTTGGCGGAGGAAGCTGTTTCTGAAACATTTTTGGCGTTAGCAGAAAATTTCAAAAAAGATTCATAGTTTAGAACCAGCCGAAATAGTCGCTTAGACAGTTATTATTAATAGAAACGTGTGTATCGATATTCTTGAAAAAGAAAATAAACACAGTATCAATGTCCAGATAGATGATAAAATTAAAGAGATATCTGAAGACTATGACCACATTGAAAAGCTTATTGTTGCTGATATGGTCGAAAAGTTGCCTGATATTTACCGTGACGTTATTATGATGAAATATTTCTATGGCTTTAAGGTCAAGGAAATATCAAAGCAACTACACCTATCTGTTGGCGGAGTAAAATCAAGACTTGAAAAAGCCCGAAAAATACTCAGAAAGGATATAAACGACGATGAGTGATACACGATCAGAATTAAAAAAGCTTGTACCTTTGTATTGCGACGAACTAAATAGCCTAGATCTGTCATTGTACGAAAATTATGAGTTTTCTAAGGACTATCTGAACAAAAAAGGAAAAAGCTCATAAAGAACCAAAGCCGCATCTATTATCCGCTTATCAAAACCACAGGACGAAGGATCGCTTCTGCCATAATTGCGGCAGCTATTATGGGTACAACGACTGTTGCCGCCTATGCACCTGCAAGAAATGCAGTAAGAAATTTCTTCCTGCGAAATTTCAATGATCACACCGTTGTATCTGTTCAACATGATAGCAAAGATATAGGTGATCACAAAAGCAAGATAGAAAAGCAATATAGCATTACTGTTCCGAAGGCTTTGTTTTAGATGAAAGCGAAAGTGTTTCAACTGACGATCATATCGGATTATGCTATTATTCAGATGATAAGAAAAAGAGCATATATTTCGACCAATATACAGCGGATTCTTATTCTTCATATTATGACAATGAACGTGGTCATTTCAAAACTTCATCGGATAAATTTGGAAATGAGTTTATGATATACACAAATGATGATTTCATTAATATTTTGTGGGATAATGGCGAATATATATTTAGTTTAAGTGGTGACATATCTGAATCAGAAATAATGGATATCTACTATTCTGTAAAATAGGAATTAATAGTGCATGGTGTGATACAGTACACTATTTTTATGCAATAATAATAAAAACAAGTACGTGCAATTGTGAAAACATACAAACTTATGTATTTCAATCAGCCATATATGCTTAATTTTGACAGTTATACTGACCTGTTGTATGACTATATCTGTTTTTGCTTCTTGTGAAGAGGTTGCAATGACAGATGAGGTTGACGCAAGGTATGCGTATACCAATAGAATCGAATCTATATAAAAGATCGGCACAAAATGGCTTGATGTAAAGCAAGTTGGGTCAAAACTGTAAACAAATCTAGTGTTTCATTTAATAACACAAAGTATAGTATCGGCAGCGGCATTTATCGCCAATGTAAATCTCAAAGTCTGCAACTGCTGCAACATATGGCAACTTTGTATATCATAAAAGCTGATAAAACTGCTGATATAGTTGAATATAATGGCAAGGAAGAAAATGTCGTTATCCCTGCTGAGGTCAACGGATATACTGTTACAGGTATAAGCGGTTGGTCGGGTAAACCTACAAATTCTCACCCTTTGGGTGTCATAACTGGTGCTTTTAAGAACAACAAGACAATTAAAACCGTAGTCATTCCTGATACAGTAAAATATATAGACGATGAAAGCTTTTATGGCTGCACTGCCCTTGAAAGCGTGATGTTTGGCAATGGTGTTGAAGAAATAGGCGATTATGCCTTTGAAAACTGCACTTCACTTTCCAAGGTATACATCCCTGTAAGCGTAAAGAAAATAGGCGCTGAGGCTTTTGGTTATACTTTCGGCTCAGAACTTACACTTAATAAAAACTTCTCAATGACCTGCTCTAAGGATAGCGCCGCTGAAAAGTATGCAAAAGAAAATGGTATCACATATGACACATATCAGGTAAAAATTGATGAGCTTGCCGTTTCAGGTATTAAGGACAAAGAGTACACAGGTAAGCCTGTTACGCAAAATATAGTTATCAAAAATGGCAATGTCGTCCTTGATGATGGTACTGACTATACTGTTACTTATTCTGCAAACACAAAGGTGGGTACTGTTGAAGTCACCATAACAGGAACAGGTTCATATATCGGCGAGATAAAGTCAAGCTTTGATATACTGCCTGCAAAACAGCAGATACAGAAGCTTGAAACACGCTTCAAAGGCTTTTTCATAGACTGGGCGCAGAAAGGCTCTGCAACAGGATATGAGATAGAATATAGCACAAATGCTGATTTTAAGGACAGCACGGTTAAAAAGCTTACCGCAAACAAACCTGATACTCTCACCATAAGCGGTCTGACAGCAGGAAATAAATATTATGTTCGTGTACGTTCCTACACAAACGTTGGCGAAAATGTATACTATGGAGCATGGTCAGACAGCAAAAATATTACCACTGCAAAGTATGACATTACAAAGTCAGCTATCTCAGGCATTTCTACAAAGACATACACAGGAAAGAATATCACGCAGAGCGTAAAGGTAAAATACAACGGCAAGACGCTTAAAAGCGGCACAGATTACACAGTTTCATATTCAAACAACAAAAAGGTAGGAACAGCCACAGTAAAGATAACAGGCAAAGGACAATACGGCGGAACTGTCAGCAAGACATTCAAGATAAACCCTGCCAAGCAGAAGATACAGAAGCTCACAGCGAAGTCAAAGGCTTTCTTTATTGATTGGGCGCAGAAAGGCTCTGCAACAGGTTATGAGGTGCAGTACGCCACAAACTCTAAGTTTACAGGCGCAAAGAAGCTTGATGTTGCAAACAACAAGACCGACAAAATGACGATCTCAAAGCTTTCGGCAAATAAAAATACTATGTTAAGGTACGTTCCTATACGCTTGTAAAGGGTACTAAATATTTTGGAGAATGGTCGGCTGTTAAGAGTGTGACAACGAAGAAGTAGTATGCTTATAAACCGCAACCAAAATATGCTTTGTCTTGATGAATTTGATATACTTGAACTGCGTGAAAATGCAGATGAGTGTGATTAAATGGTGTTACTGAAACTATAAATGGATGTATAAAAGCAATTGCACGAGACGGGAAAGGTTATTCATTTGAAATTCTAAGAGGAAAGGTTCTTTATGGTCAAGCCTATAAAACCAAAGCCATTTTTTCGTATAATAAATTTTCTCCGACAATACACTATGTAACTGGTCCTTCGACCCGCTCGTCATTAAATATGATTCAAAATCTTATGGATTCGTACAAACAGATATCAGGAGCTGATATTGATAGGTTAAAATTAGGACTGTTCTGAATAGAATAAGCTGCCACAGATTTTTTCTGTAGCAGCTTATTTTTTGTTTATGCTATTCCTTCTTGCGAAGATATCCATCATCATCATATTTCTTAGCTATATGCTGTGCAGCTTGCTAATCGCCCCATTTGTCTACAGCCTTATCCCAAATTGTCATATATTACAACCTGTTTTCTGAAAAAGTTTACATTTATCAACACGGAAGTTGAAATAGCCGAAATATGGGATCATTCAAAGCATGAACAGTGCCGGCGGAAGATGTCATGATAATGCACGCTGTGAGAGTATGTGGGGAATCTGCACCGCCAACGGCGGCTGCTGCCTCCGTCAACCCGAAGAAAGCTCTACTATGATCATATCTTTCTCGTTGCATAATTCTTGTTCGAATAAAATGTGTCAAGTGATATTGACAAAACCAGGTAGAACTTGTCCGGCAATTTTAACGCAGTAAACCGCATCATGACAAGTACAAGTCTCTTTCAGTATGGAAACAAAAAGAATATACAAAGAAAAACGCTCCTGTACTGGAAAAGTACAAGAGCGTTGGCAGTAGGTTAAAATCGTTGTATCCCGACGGTAAGTTTCCGTCAGAAACTTCGCTTGACCGTCAGCGACAAGCGTTGTATGAGGAGCGTGAAAAACTCTACGAAGAATACCGCTACCTCAAAAAAGAGTATGCTGATTTAGACAAGGCAAGCCGAACGATTGACGATTACCTTGAAAGTTTGAGGGATGAACCTGAGCGTAGGCGGAAAAAAGGGAGAGTTGGAATAACTCTGCAAACTGGAATTTGACGCTCTATTAATGCTATTAAACCCAATCAATAGCATTCTTTACAAGTTTGACAAATGGTTCACAGGTCAGATTTTGGACAGCAGATTTTTCCCTTGCCATAGGTGTGAATCCATACAGCAGGCTGAACGCCGTTCTTTGAAACGGTTTCTGCAAGAATCGTTGTATCAGCATTCGGAATCATTTTCATTACATAATGTTCGTCAAAATCAGGGAATGTGAATTTGCCAATGCCTTCAATAATCGGATGTTCTGCTATCGGTTTTACAGTAAGCGGACATTGTTCGGGATGAGTGATAAAGTTACTTCTTACAACATTTGTGAGGATTGCGTGATTTTCTGGGTAATCAGTAAGTGATGCGTGAAACATAATCGTTCCCATACCATTCTGAACATCATTCAGAAATTTCTCCGTCCATTTTTCATCACACCAGATTGGAGTAGGAATCTGATCATTTTCAATAGGATCTTTGAAAGACAAAAACAAATCAAACTGCCCGTTGAAATAATCATTTGGCTTCTTTGTGAATGTTACTTCATAATCTGCGTTAAACAGATAGTTCATCATAGGCTTGATGGAATCATCGTGATGCCAGTAATCGTGTACCAAAACAAATACTTTTTTACTCATAAGTTATACGTCCTTTCATCACCATTTTATGGCTACGTTTCTATGAATTCTCGTTTTTTAGATGTGCGTTAAATTCCGATTTGTCAATCTGTTTCATTTGCTTCTTCAGGCTTATAGTTTCGTTCAATATATTCCTCAACAGCCTTAATGAACATCTGATTCATGCTCATGCCCATTTCAGCAGCGATAGCTTTCAGTTTTTCACGCTGTCCCTTTGGAACACGAATTTTGATGTCATCAAGATGTGTTTTCACATATTTTGCCGTGATTGCTTTGCGCTTTTCGTTATAGTACATAGAAATCAATCCTTTCGTATTGTACCCATTTCTTTTATTATACCCTATCAAGAGCTTTTTGTCAATTCATCATATAAAAACTGTCCGGATTTTTTCAGAGAACTTTGTGCGCATTGCGGCTTGAAAAATCATGTGCAATGATATATAATAGTATTGTACCCAATACTAAACATGAAAGGAGATTTTCAAAATGATTCAAAAAATAATTCCCATTGCAGCAAGTATTACTTTGATAGGCTCAGCAAGTCTGACAGCCTATGCCGATATGGTTTTGTCAATATCACTTGACACATTTTATTCGAACAAGGATTATGCAACGAGAAAGATATGATCATAGTAGAGCTTTCTTCGGTCTTCCGGAGGCAGCCCACCGTTGGCGGTGCAGATTGTTCGGAACCTTCGGACAAGATCTCATCAATAATCTGAGTTGTATTATTAAGGTGTTCTTTTCTCTGCTTGCAGATTTTGTCATTCTCTCTTAAATCTGATATCTTTTTATCAAGTTTAGCTATTTCATCAGCCCGACAGGACATTTGTGTCAGAATGTATATTTCTCATTGAATTACGCTCCACACTGCGATAGTATTTTCTGTAATTTATCGGTGTAACGCCGTACAGCTTTTTGAATCTGCGGCAGAAATAGCCGATGTTCTCAAATCCTGTTTCATGCGCTATGGCACAAACGCTGTTTTCGGTATCAACAAGGAGCTTTGACGCACGTTTCAGTCTGTATTCTACAACGTAATTTATCGGCGATGTGTGCAGGTATATCCTGAAAATATTGAGGACACTGCTTTTGCTTATAAGAACTGTTCCTGCAATATCGTCCAGTGTTATCTGACCGCTGTAATTATCATGAATATACTGCATCATTATCTGAAGCTTAGCCTGCGTTTGTGCAGAATGCCCGGACACGGGGCCGCAGTCTCTGTTATTTGTATGCTTTCATATAACAGGCGCCATAGTTTCAGCAGCAGTTCTACCGTTTCCATTTCAGAAGCCGTGCCAGAACCCTGCACAGCAAATACCGACCTCATTGTTTCGATAATGCTCTGGTGCGCTGTTTCTTCGGCGGAAAAAATCACACATTCGGTAGTTGATTCAATTATCGGTCTGATGTATCTGCTGTATATCAGACTGCCCTGCGGCGCAAGCAGAACAGGTGAAAAAACAATGTTCGGAATGATGGCGCTGTCTTCTGCTTCAAACCTGTGTATCACCTGAGAATTTATAAAGATCCCATCGCCCGAGCTTAGAACATACCTGTTTCCACCCACCAGAAAATCAGCCTTGCCATGCTGTACATAAACAAATTCGACCTCTGGGTGCCAGTGCCAGTCGATACAGTGAAAATCGAAATCCCAGATGTCCTCATAATAGTAGCTGAACGGATATTCTTCGCTGCCGTGACTTGCAGTTTCACGTAAGGTTTCGTCCGTTGTGATCCTGTCCTTTTTGATTTCATTTCCCATGTTCTCACCCGATTTACGATATTGTGTAATAAAAATGTGATTTTGTGTATTGAAATGTTACGATATTTACTATATAATCTGATTATATCATTTGTAAAGGAGTTTGTCAATATGGCTGTGAATTACAGAAAAACACTTATATCCTGTTATCTTGGATTCATCACACAGGCAATAGCGGCTAATTTCGCTCCGCTTCTATTTCTCACATTTCACTGGCTATGGTATCCCGTTTGGGAAAATTGCCCTTATCTCGTCGATATTTTTTGTTACTCAGCTTATCATAGATGTGCTGTGCGCACGTTTCGCCGACAAAATCGGCTATCGGAAATGCGTTATCGGTTCGCAGGTGTTTTCTGCGCTGGGACTTATCGGGCTTGCTTTTCTGCCAGAACTGCTTCCCAATCCGTTTTCAGGAATAATTATAAGCACGGTCATATATGCAATGGGAAGCGGTCTGACCGAGGTACTTGTAAGTCCGATAGTTGAAGCCTGCCCGTTTGAGCACAAAGAAGCTGCAATGAGCCTGCTGCATTCATTCTACTGCTGGGGTTCGGTCGGAGTCATACTCATTTCAACACTCTTTTTACTGTTTTCGGCATAGAAAACTGGAAGTGGCTCTCTTGTATCTGGGCGATAATTCCACTGGTGAATGTTTACAATTTTTCGGTATGTCCCATTGCACACCCCGTTGAGGACGGCGAGGGAATGCGTATCCGTGACCTGCTCAGAGTACCGCTGTTCTGGCTTGCGATACTGCTTATGGTTTGTGCGGGAGCCTCGGAGCTTTCAATGGCGCAGTGGGCGTCGGCATTTGCAGAATCCGCTCTCGGACTGACTAAATCAGTCGGAGATATTGCAGGACCGTGTATGTTTGCGGTGACGATGGGCATAAGCCGTACACTTTACGGGAAGTACGGCGAAAAGCTCGATCTTATGAAATTCATGATAGGCTCGGCGCTGCTGTGTCTGATCTGTTACATCACTGCATCCCTGTCGGGAATACCTGTAATCGGACTTCTAGGCTGCATAGTGTGCGGATTCTCGGTAGGTATCCTGTGGCCGGCTCTATAAGCATCTGTTCGGGAAAAATACCCACCGGCGGAACTGCAATGTTTGCACTCCTAGCCATGGCTGGTGACCTTGGCGGAGCACTCGGTCCTGCTATTGTAGGAAATATCACCCAGAATGCAGGCGATGATATGCAGAAAGGATGCTCGCAGGCTGCGCATTTCCCTTGATACTTATGATATCGCTCCTGCTGCTGAACAGAGTCAGACGCAGGAATAACTGATCGTATCCGCAGGTTTATGCAAAGCTACAATAGAAAAAAAGGCATCATGTATCCGGACATGATGCCTTTTTGTTTTTTTATACGGTGTCAGCGGTCAATTTACGAATTTCATAGAGCCTGTTCTATACTTCTGAACTGCGACGGAGTAATACTCTCGAACCTTTGGAAAATCTTGCAAAAATAACTGCTGTCACAGAAACCTGTTTCTCCAGCTATCTGATCGATAGTTTTCTGCGTTTCCGCCAGAAGCATTTTAGCCGCCTGTATATTGCGTTTTGTGATATATTCCATCGGTCGGCAGTTCAAGGTCTGCCTGAATAATCTGCACAAATGCTGCGAAGAAACGCCTGCGGCTTTACTTATGGATTCAAGACCGGGCTGTTTCATATAGTTTTCGTCAATATATGCGATCGCCTTTGTCACTGCAGGGGCGATTTGTACACTGCCTTTTCCTTTCGCCGCAAGACGGCTCAATTCAATGAAAAAGCTGTACAGATAGCCCGACGCTCTGAAATTTCCGTCAACCTTGTCAGACAGGAGTGCCTCGTGCATACATCTGAAACAGTGGTCAAGATATGTAATTTCTTCCTTTGGAAGGGGAAAGATTTTTGGCTTGTCAAAGCCGAGTGCTTTAAGCATATCAGGGCAGGACTTTCCTGATGGTTTTATCCAATGCGTATCCCAGGATTCGTCCGTTGAATAACACTCATGCGGACAGCCGGCAGGGATAAAGAATGCGGTGTACGGTTTTATTATATGTTTCTCTCTGTTCATTATAAGTACGCCGCTGCCTTTTGTACAATAAAGAGCCTTTGCATAATTGTCGCCTTTGTCGCATTTAACATGATACTACCATTCGTTCAGCCCTACGCTCACCAAAAAGACGGGAAGACTGCTTTCTTTACTGATTATCGGATAATCGAAAATTAATTCACCACCTGTGCTAAAATCGTTATATCTTAATAATATCATTCACCACTGACAGCGGCGTTGGCTATGAGATCGAGATACAAAAGGCATATAAAGGTATCGGCATACAAAATGTTTTTTCCACGAATGCTGACGATACGCTGTTCGTGAAGGGCAATGCGCTTATGACCTATTCAATGCAGACTTATACCGATCTCGACGCAAACTTTGACCCCGAATATTACATAGGTTGTAACGCTTTCAAGGTGGCAAAGGCTGAGAAAATAGACAAAATGCTGTCTTTCAAGGGCGCTTGCGATCTGCTTGAGGAAAATCTTGCGGACAAGATTGATATACAGTTTGATGACGTCAAGCTTATGTATGAACCTCGTGGCGAGAGTACCGAAGTCGGCGAAAGTGCGGATAATATATGCTGTACGCCAAAGTGGTATTTCATTATCGACGATAAGCAGCCGACAGGTCTGCACGCAATAAATTATGTGACAGTCGATTGCGTTAATGCGACCTTAACAAGAGTATGCTGAATATCGGATATGTCGGTGAGGTGCTGCTCACGACCCTGCTTTGCTTTACCGCAAAGGCGTATACCGACCCGAACACGGCGAAGATATACACAGTGTTTGAGTGCATTGCAAAGCTTGACAAACAGCTTTTTGCTGATGATTATTCCTTCAGTTCCTATCTGATATTCGCAAAAGGTATGTCGGGATATATGGCAATGTTTCTGCCTATAATAGCGGCTTTTCCCTTTATGACGGCATTTTGTGCAGAACGAAACGGCGGCTCAATGCGGTTCAACATAACCCGAACAGGCAGTTTGAGATATTATCTGTCAAAATTCTGCTCAGCATTTTTGTGCGGCGGTTCAGCCGTTCTATTCGGATATATAATTTTCGGCGTTATCGTGCGGATAATATTTCCGTCATTGAGCCAATACGAACTTTCCGCAGATGATTTATCATTCGTGCTTGTGAACAATAAAGACGAGCTTACGGGCGTGTTGAGATATATGCTTTCGGCGTTTTTGTATGGAGCTATAAGCACAATGCCTGCACTCTTCATAAGCTCATTCTGCAAAAATCCGTATCTTATAACCTGCGTGCCATTTATGGTAACATATATGTGGCAGATAACTGTGCAGAAACTTATTGCAAATTCGATGATGAAAGAGGATTTCGACAGGGCAAGTATATTGGAGAATTTTTATCCCAACAGCATAATGAATTTGTCATATTACACAGCTTTTGCCGACACAAAATACATTCTGTTTTTCAATTTAGGGATAATACTTTTATCTGTGATAGGTTTTATAGTAATAATGAATATGCGGCTGGACAAAGGGGTGTAAGCAATGAAAAATTTTAGTTTAAAACAAGTCTTTTCCTGTGCGGCAACGGAATTTGTAAAGTGGGTCTGTGACGCACAAATGGTGATCGTTGCGGTGCTGCTCATATTCATAAACAATTTTGCAGTTTCTCCGCTGACCAACAACAGAGCTTATGGGTGAGCCGCTTAACATACTAGAGCCATTTATAGCTGTGGCGAATTCTGAGATACTGATACTTATAATCCCAATAGTTTTTCTGACCCTTATTGCTGACTATCCGAAAGTCGACACCAATACTGTGTTTTATATCGTGCGTATCGGCAGGGCGAACTGGTTTGTAGGGCAGGTTTTGAAACTTATTTTTATGATAGTATCATATCTTGCGGTAATATTTCTCGGTACAGTTTTGCCAATGCTTTCAAAGGGTTTTTGGTACAATGGCTGGAGCAATGTTGCCACGGGTTTTGTGAAAATGTTCCCCGACAGGCGAGGCGATTTCGGAGTTGAGCTGCTTCCAGAAAATCTCTACAATCAGCTTTCGGTATTTGAGGCGGCGGTGAAAAGCTATCTGCTCGTGGCGGCGTATTTGATGATAATAGGGCTGATACTGCTGGTGTTTTCACTATTCAAGCGAAAGACATTGGGCTTTATCATATGCGGCGAACAAGATAGGCAAAGAAGAGATACGCAACAGCATGAAGCAGGTGGGGCTTGACCCTGATTTAAAGCGCCACGTCCGCAAATACAGTCTAGGTATGCGGCAGAGATTGGGGCTTGCACAAGCCATTATGGAAAACCCGAAGATACTCATTCTTGACGAGCCTTTCAACGGTCTTGACAAGGACGGCGTTAAGGAAATGAGAGAGTATTTGCTCAGCTACAAAGAGCAGGGCAAGACTATTCTCATATGCTCACACTCTGCGGAGGACATCTCAGTGCTGTGCGATACTGTGCATGAAATGGATAAGGGAGTCATTGAGGGAGTAAGGTGACATAGACTGAGTAAGTATGGATTCGTACAAACAGATATCAGGAGCTAATATTGATAGGTTAAAATTAGACTATTCTGAATAGAATAAGCTGCCACAGATTTTTTCTGTAGCAGCTTATTTTTTGTTTATGCTATTCTTTCTTGCGAAGATATCCGTCATCATATTTCTTAGCTATATGCTGTGCAGCTTGCCAAACACCCCATTTGTCTACAGCCTTATTCCAAATTGTCATATATTACAACATGTTTTCTGAAAAAGTTTACATTTATCAACACAGAAGTTGAAATAGCCATATAAATTTATCAAATTCCATTAGCATCTATCACTGATAGGCGCTTTTTTCATAACCAAAACAAGAAACGTGGGGAACAATTTATGATGTAAAATTACGAATATGTTCCCCATTTATACAGTAGAGGAATACTGTTTGATATATTCCCTTATTTCGCGCATAATATTAAGGACAAATTTGCTTATTCTATTGACATTTCCCTTATTTTATGATATAGTCTAATGGAAAATAATGGAGGTAAGGAAATGAGAAGTTTTAATTATTCTGCTTTTAAAGAACAAAAGTGGGATTCTGGTATTCTCGGACTTATAGCGGCCATATACAAAGAGGCTGGAAAACAGGAGCAGTATCTGAAACAGCGTCCGCAAGAGATGGAGAAGCTTGTTGAGATGGCAAAAATTCAAAGTACCGAAGCTTCAAATGCGATAGAGGGTATCGTAACAACAAACACGAGGATCAAACAGTTGGTCGAAGAAAAGACTACTCCTCGAAATCGTGACGAACAGGAGATCGCAGGGTATAGAGACGTGCTGAACGTTATACACGAAAGCTTTGACGCTATTCCGATAACTCAGAACTATATTCTGCAGCTTCACAAAATGCTTTATAGTCATATGAACAATCCGCTTGCTGGCAGAACAAAAAGCGTGCAGAATTATATCAGTGCGGCTTACCCCGATGGACATACAGAAATACTGTTTACTTCGCTCGCGCCAAATGAAACATCTGAGGCATTTGACAGGATATGTGAAGAGTACAATCGTGTTATCGGTAATTTGGAGGTTGAGCCGCTTATAATTATTCCTATATTTATCCACGATTTTCTCTGTATACACCCTTTTAATGACGGCAACGGAAGAATGAGCCGTCTGCTTACCACTCTTCTGCTGTATCAGAATGGCTTTTACATTGGCAAATATATATCGCTCGAGGCAAAGATCTCTAAGAACAAAGATCTGTATTACAGTGCTATGAGTCAGTCGCAGACGGGCTGGCACGAGGGCAAAGAGGATGCTTTGCCATTTATAAAGTACATTTTAGGCACGATACTTGCATCGTATAAAGATTTTGAAGAGCGTATCTCGCTTGTTCAAGAAAAACTGCCTGCACTAGTGACAGTTCTATCGAAGGTGCACTAAGAAAACTTGTTGCCGCAGGAGAACTAAAAAAAAAGAGGGCAAGGGAAAGAGCACCTGCTATTTCAGATTAAATTAGATTAGAAGATGTTCTACACATCGCATGACTAGGTTTTGGCGGACTTGGAGCGGCAGGTGAGTTTTTAGGTAATGCCAAGGCGGTTAGTTTGCTTGCCATAGAAAAGATAAAGTCAGGAGATAAAATCATTTCAACAGATCCTGAAACAATGGAAACTTCTCCGAAAACTGTCCTTGAAACCTACATAAGAGAGGTAACAACGCTTGTTCATCTCACAGTAAACGGTGAAGAAATCGTTACAACTGTTGACCACCCGTTTTATGTAAATAGTCGTGGCTTTGTTAAAGCAGGAGAACTAATAGTTGGTGATGAATTTCTTGATGTAAACGGAAATGTTCTTTTAGTTGAAAAATTTAATGTTGAGTTGACAGATGAACCCACTACAGTGTATAATTTTCAGGTAGAGGATTTCCATACTTATCATGTTGGCGAATTAGGTGTATTAGTTCATAATGCAGAAAAATATGGTAACGGTCATTATGATAATAATCCTAGTGATAATCCCAAAGTATTAGCTGATGCTGAAGAAAATCCCAATGCAGTGTATGGCTATAAACCCAAAAAAGATGGCAGTTTGAAAAATTTCGCTAATGAGGATTGGTCAGATCCGAATTTGTTGAAAGTGCAAGGCAAAAAAAAAAAGAATTCAGTATATTGAAGATGATAGATCAATATGCGATTTAGTTTCTGATATGAAAAATAAAGGATGTTCTACAGAAGAAATAGCACATTCAATTTGTGATTATCGTAATCAAACTGCGTTAATTTCTAGTGGCAAGACACCAGAACAAATTATCAGTTCATCGATGAGAACAAATCCGCAATGGATGCATGTGTAGGACTTTATGATGAAAATTTTAATAGTTATTAAGGAGTAATCATATGTACAAAATTGAAAAGAAAGAAAACTATGAGATTTATGCTTTTGACGAAATTGATTTAAGGATAAAGATTGTTGATAATAATTTATTAAAGAATGTATATATTAATTATAAAGGTTATAATCCATTATTTACAATGCTTTTAGGTGAGTTTTCTGCGGATTGCGAAATAGATTCAATACATTTTGATGTTAAAAGTGAGAATAGTAGACAAAATAATACCCTTTACGCAATTGTACAAAAAAGAAGTTTTAGAGCTTTTTATTAAAGACATATATTTTTTTTAATAGAAAAATAAGATAGAGCAAAAGCTTAATGAAAGAGATAAATCAATTTGGTCTTTTTAACTAATTGAATGAAGAAATTTACAACTTATTATGCTGGCGGATTAGGCGTGTTGGTGCATAATGCAAGTAATGAATATAAAACAAAGACTGTCCGTACCGCCAAGGGAGAAGAAAAAAATTCCCATTGTTGATAAACCAGGCTCTCCTTCTTGGAAACAAGCAGTTAAAGAATTAAGATCTGCTAGAAAAAAAGAAACAATTATATTGCTTCAAATAGACAGCAAGCGGAACAACTTATAAATTTGTTAATGAAAACAAAGCAGTTGAAATTTGGAATAGTATATGCGATAATGAAATACTTCAAAAAAAGTTCATATGTTCAAATGATGATTGATCATAAACTGACTGTTTTCATAGGTGACTGTGGTTGGGGCGATGAATCAATGGAGAGAGTAACTCAACAAAAATTAATGAGTTTATTCGAAAAAAAGTATTTCAGACAAAGTAACATTGTTATATGATCATACTTCAGCAATAAGCATTACAGCATCTATTTTTTTTTGTGAAAAATGGTCGGATTTTTGTTATCCTTCAGATGTGCTTCTTATTGTAAATAACAATATTGTTCTATTGTATTATGAAGATACATTATACGGACCTTTAGAATCATTTGAAAATATAATATATATTAATGGAAATCAAATTCCAAACAATAAAATTGTTAATGGAAAACAGATTGGTATTTCGAAATCTGAATATAATCAGTTGACACATTTTAATAATATTGATTAAGGAGATTGTTAAAATGAAACAAATGGCAGAAAGCAATAATTATCTTATACTCAATGAATATGAAAAAGTATTTCTCAAACTAAAAGCAGCATCTCAATTAATTTTAATTGGTGAATCTTTGTCAAAGCAGGAGAACTAATAGTTGGTGATGAACTCCTTGATGTAAACGGAAATGTTCTTTTAGTTGAAAATTTTGATGTTGAGTTGACAGAGATGAAACCTGTTACAGTGTATAATTTGGATTTGACAGAACGTTTAAAGATTGTTTAACATTCGCATCTTTGGGACTGTCAAATTATTCGAATTTAATTAATAATTCATGTGAAGTAATTATGCCAGTAGATGATGATTATGATAATTGTGCTGTTGTATTTGCGAATGCTTTATTTTATGTTCTTCAACAACAAATGGATTTTGGCAGAGGTACAATAATTGAAGGTCTAGATAACATAATTGCAGATTTTTCAAAAAGGCATAATAAAACAGCGATTTATTTTACGGAATCATATGTTTTACCAGAAGAATTTTCAAAAATTGAAGATCACTTAAAAATGTATATAGCGTTTTTTATTTCAGAAAAAGAACTTGAATTTATTCATAACTATGGTTGCGAAGAATTTGAAAATTTACTAGAAAGTTCAAAAGCTGATATAATAAATCTTAACAGGGAATCTATAGTGTGAAAAAAACCGCTGAGAAAACAATTCATTTAGTTATAAACGGCGAAAAAAAATCATAACTACAGAAAATCAATGTAAAAAATATAGAATAACGGAG